>TARA_R110002072_G_scaffold154_2_pt1 | contig 55561 bp, 52 predicted proteins | sample TARA_R110002072 | Tara Oceans TARA_R110002072 (sample SAMEA4397118) | marine metagenome | biome: Polar Biome; feature: [SRF] surface water layer (ENVO:00010504); material: water (ENVO:00002006), including particulate matter (ENVO:01000060) such as... | depth 5 m | reverse complement strand
CTTGGCTTCTGCTTTCTTAGCCTGTGCTTTCTTGGCTTCTGCCTTTTTTAGTTCTTCTTTCTTTAATATTTCTTTTTTTGGTTCTTCTTTTTGCTTAAGCTGTACGGTAACGGTTTTATCTTTCTTTACTTGCTTTTTTTCATCAGACAAGCTCCAAAATACAGCCACAATGACAGTAAAATGCACAAGCAGACTGAATAAAATGAAAATGAAATAGCGGCCACGAGTACGACTTGGTAGCATGAAAAAGATTAACCTGTAATATTAGTTGTTAGCGATAATAGCTGTTTTTACACCTATCGGAAACGCTTATGTCTAATGTCATCCCTTTCAAAAAACCATCTCTTCAAGAAAAACATAAAGGTAAAACCTTATGCAAAAATGGTTTTCATAAATGGGAGCTTGTTAGCAATTCGCAATTTGATGTTAAACAAGGCCAATTAGTCACTAGCTATCAGTGTAAACGGTGTGGCAAAAAGAAAACTGAATTGAAATAAAATAAAGAACTACCTCTAATTTTAATTATTTGTAAATTTAATCTTAGCTAAACCTCTAGACGCTTCTATCATTAAGCTTTACGATATTTTTTCTTCATTCCTAACAATAATTTGAATTTTATGACTGCATTTAAAATTTTTGTCCGCTCGTTTTGTCTACTTAGCTTTTTTTCACTCTCTGCTACCGCCTCAGAACCAACGAAAATCCAACATGGCTTCGCGATGCATGGTGAACTTAAATACGCTCCTGACTTTACACACTTTGAATACACCAACCCTACTGCACCTAAAGGCGGAACCTTAAAACTTGCCGTTGTCGGTGACAATTTTGACAGTTTTAACCCTTACATTATTAAAGGTGTACCTGCGGCTGGCGTTGCTTATCTCTACCAAACTTTAACGGAACACGCTTTAGATGAAGCATTTAGTGAATATGGCTTAATTGCAGAAAAAGTTCATATGCCAGCAGATCGCTCATCGGTTACCTTTTACATAAACCCTAAAGCAAGCTTCAGTGATGGTAACCCAATACGTGCAGAAGATGTCGAGTTTAGTTTCAAAACCTTAACAACACATGAGCAAGCAAGCCCATTTTTTAGTGCCTATTATGCAGATGTTGCCTCGATAAAAATCACTGATCCACTCACCATTCAATTCATCTTCAAAAATAACCAAAACAAAGAGCTACCTTTAATCTTAGGTCAAATTCCTATTTTCTCAAAAGCCTATTGGACAAAACATGACTTTGGTAAATCTTCATTAGATATTCCTGTCGGAAATGGCCCTTATATTATTGAAAGCGTAGACCCCGGTAGAACCGTCACCTTAAAACGTGATGACAATTATTGGGCAAAAGATTTACCTGTCAATAAAGGCCGATATAATTTCGATAAAATTGTATATGAATATTACAAAGACAACACCGTCGCACTGGAGGCCTTTAAAGCCGGTGAGTATGACTTCCGTACAGAACGCACGGCGAGAAACTGGGCAAACTCTTATACTGGCCAAAAATTTGACTCTGGTGAATTGATAAAAGAAGAAATAACCCATGAGCAACCCGCTGGCATGCAAGCGTTTATCATGAATACACGCAGAGAGTTATTTAAAGATGCCCGTGTCCGCGAGGCACTCAGCTATGCATTTGATTTCGAATGGACTAACGACAACTTGTTTAACGGCCAATATGCAAGAAACCAAAGTTATTTCGAAAACTCTGAATTGGCCTCAAGAGGCTTGCCTTCTAAAGAAGAATTGGAAATATTAACTCCACTTAAAGGCCAAATCCCTGACAGCGTTTTTACAAACGAGTTCCGCTCACCAAACACTAAGGCGCCTGGCTCTATTCGCAAAAATTTACGCACAGCAAGTAAACTATTAAAAGAGGCCGGCTGGGTTGTCGAGAATAATCAACTGGTGAATAAAAAAACTAAACAAGCATTCACCTTTGAATTTTTGTTATATCAAAAAGACTTCGAACGTATCGTTCAGCCTTTCATTAAAAATCTTGAAAAACTTGGTATAAAAGCACAAATTCGTGTGGTGGATACCACTCAATATATTAACCGCCGTCGTTCTTTTGACTTTGATATTATGGTGGGTGGCATCGGGCAGTCAAATTCACCTGGTAATGAACAAAGAGAGTTTTGGCATTCAAGCAAAGCGAATGTTGAAGGTTCTCGTAATTTAGCGGGTATTTCATCACCCGCTATCGATCAGTTAATTGAATTGGTCATTAGCGCACCCGACAGACAATCGCTGATTACGCGCACCCATGTTTTAGACAGAGTGTTACTTGCTGGCCATTACGTGATTCCTAATTGGTTTAATCCCGTTGAACGCATTGCCTACTCCAATAAACTCGCCCACCCCGAGGTCTCCCCTAAATCTGGCGTATCGATTGATACCTGGTGGTTCAAACAACCATGAGCGCCTACATTCTAAGACGTTTGTTATTAATGATCCCCACACTTCTGGGGATCATGCTGTTAAATTTTATCATTGTTCAAGCTGCTCCTGGTGGCCCGGTTGAACGTATGTTAGCTCAAATTCAGGGCATGGATTCAGATGTCCAGGCACGTTTAGGTGGCGGCGCTGAAGTTTCATCTAATAATAGCTCTTCTATTAGCTCTTCGAGTAGCGATTCCAAATATCGAGGTGCCCAGGGCCTAGACCCCGAATTAGTCACAAGAATAGAAAAGCTTTATGGCTTTGATAAACCTGCTTATGAACGTTTCTTTATTATGATAAAAAACTATGCCGTTTTCGATTTTGGCGAAAGTTTTTTCCGAGATAAAAGCGTGACAGATTTAGTGCTGGAAAAAATGCCTGTTTCGATTTCCTTAGGTTTATGGTCAACACTCATCATCTACCTTATCTCTATTCCTTTAGGGATTAAAAAAGCCATTAAAGATGGCTCTCAGTTTGATTTATGGACAAGCAGTGTCATCATTATTGGTTATGCCATTCCTGGCTTTCTCTTTGGTGTGATTTTAATTGTATTGTTTGCAGGCGGCAGTTACTGGGACTGGTTTCCTTTGCGTGGCCTTACCTCTCCCGATTTCGATACCATGACATTCACAGAGCAGATTCTTGATTATGCTTGGCATTTAGTATTGCCGGTTACTGCTATTGTTATTGGCGGCTTTGCAACATTAACCATGCTCACTAAAAATTCTTTTTTGGATGAAATTAATAAGCAATATGTGATTACTGCGAGAGCGAAAGGTCTAACTGATCGTAGCATTCTGTACGGGCACGTTTTTCGTAATGCCATGTTAATTGTGATTGCTGGCATGCCTAGCGCACTCATTGGCATATTCTTTACCGGTTCGATGTTAATAGAAGTGATATTTTCTTTGGATGGCTTAGGTCTTTTAGGCTTTGAAGCAGTGTTAAATCGGGACTACCCGGTTATGTTTGGAACTCTGTATGTCTTCACCTTAATGGGTTTATTGTTAAAACTGATCAGCGACCTAACGTATGTCTTTATTGACCCTCGTATCGATTTTTCGAGTAGGGAACAATAATGTATATATTTACGCCATCAAGTTGGACACCCTTAAATCAGCGTCGCTGGATTAATTTTCGAAAAAATAAACGCGGATTTTATTCCTTAATCCTATTTAGTATTTTGTTTGCAGGGACATTATTTGCCGAAATGATTGCTAACGATAAACCAGTCATTGTTTCTTATGATGAACAGCTCTACTTCCCTATTTTCAATATTTATTCAGAAACAACCTTCGGTGGCGACTTTCTAACAGAAGCAGATTATCGTGATGAATACGTTGCAGAACTGATCAACAACAAAGGCTGGATGCTGTGGCCTTTGATTCGTTATAGCTATGACACCATTAATTACAACCTTGACGTACCTGCACCCGCGCCCCCTTCTGAAGAAAATTGGCTAGGCACCGATGACCAGGCTCGTGATGTGGTGTCACGGCTTATTTATGGTTTTCGCATATCGGTTTTATTCGGTTTAGCGTTGACCATATTCAGCTCTATTGTTGGCGTTATCGTGGGCGCGATTCAGGGTTTTTATGGTGGTAAAATCGATTTATTCGGGCAGCGCTTTATCGAAATTTGGTCTGGCTTACCGGTTCTATTTTTGCTCATTATTATGACCAGCTTTATCACTCCCAATTTTTGGTGGTTATTAGGCATCATGCTGATGTTTAGCTGGATGGGTTTAGTCGATGTGGTTAGAGCAGAGTTTTTAAGAGCACGTAATTTAGAATATGTGCGCGCTGCAAGAGCGTTAGGACTTGATAATAAAGGCATTATGTTTACGCATATGCTGCCTAATGCCATGGTTGCTACGCTTACATTTATGCCGTTTATTCTAACCGGCTCAATTACCACACTCACCTCTTTAGACTTTTTAGGGTTTGGTTTGCCGCCAGGTTCACCCTCTTTGGGTGAATTAATTGCTCAGGGTAAAACCAACTTGCATGCCCCTTGGCTGGGCGCGTCAGCTTTTATTGTCTTAGCCGTTATGCTGTCTTTATTGGTATTTATTGGCGAAGCGGTCCGCGATGCTTTTGATCCGAGGAAAGCCTGATGCCTAAACACGCAATGAGTGAAGAAACGGCTACTGAAAACACATTAACGGAAGCGAATCAGGAAATGGAAAAAGATATTCAAATTCAGATAAAAAACCTGTCCGTTTGTTTTTCACAAGGCGAGAAAATCATTGAAGCCGTTAGAGCTGTTTCTCTGAACCTTTATAAAGGCGAAACACTCGCTATTGTCGGTGAAAGCGGTTCAGGAAAATCTGTGACTGCTCACGCTATTTTAGCTTTGCATCCTACACAAAAAGTGTCTTACCCAACAGGTGAAATCCTATTTAATGGAAAAGATTTACTCAGTATCAACGATGCACAAATGCGTGCTATTCGCGGTGCTAAAATCGGCATGATTTTTCAAGAACCAATGACCTCGCTGAACCCGCTGCACACTATTGAAAAGCAGATTGGTGAATCGATTCTTCTGCACAATAAACAGCTTGCCCTTGCTGCAATAGACTTAGAGCCTGGTAAAAAGAAAAGTAAAAAAACGCCTTTAACGATTAAAAACAAAGTGATTGATTTATTGAATTTGGTGGGCATTCCAAACCCTGAAGAGCGTTTAAATGCCTACCCGCATCAATTATCTGGCGGCCAAAAACAACGCGTGATGATCGCCATGGCTTTAGCCAATGAGCCAGACGTGTTAATTGCAGATGAACCAACGACAGCATTAGATGTGACAGTTCAAAAACAAGTATTAGAATTAATCAAATCGCTTCAGAAGAAGCTTGGTATGTCTGTCATCCTCATTTCTCATGACCTCAACATTGTGAAGCATTACGCGGATTCAGTTGCCGTTATGCATCATGGAAAAGTAATTGAAAGCGGTTTTACGTCTGATATTTTTGACTCACCTAAAGAAGCCTACACCGAAAAACTTATTCATTCTGACCCAAAAGGCAGCGCTCTTCCTATTCCAGAAAACAGCCCTGTTATCTTATCCAGCGATAAGATCAACGTTTGGTTCCCCATGAAAACAAGCTTCTGGGGTAAAACAACTGATTATTTAAAAGCCGCAAATAATATTTCAATCCAATTAAAAGCTGGCGAAACCTTAGGTATTGTTGGTGAAAGTGGTTCAGGGAAAACCACCTTTGGCTTAGCCTTACTCAAACTCTTACCTTCGACAGGCACAATTATATTCGAAGGCAAAGAAATCCAAGGGCTAAATCAAGCTGACTTTAGGCCCTTCCGCCGAGATATGCAGATTGTTTTTCAAGATCCTTATGGTAGCTTGAGTCCACGAATGTCTATCTTTCAAATCATTGAAGAAGGTTTATTAATCCATCATATTTCGGATAAAACTGGCAGAGAAAAAATTATTATCGAGGCTTTAGAAGAAGTCGGATTAGATGCAGATACCCGTCATCGTTTTCCACATGAGTTTTCAGGTGGACAAAGACAACGTATCGCCATTGCCAGAGCCTTAGTATTAAAACCCAAGTTAATCATTCTGGATGAGCCCACTTCTGCGCTGGATAGAACCGTTCAAGCACAGGTAGTTGATTTATTGAGAAACATCCAAGCTAAGTATGGCATTGCTTATATCTTTATTAGCCACGATTTAGCCGTTGTCAAAGCGCTCAGCCATAAAGTAATGGTAATGAAGCAAGGCCAAATTATTGAGCAAAACTCATGTGATGTAATATTTAACGCACCACAAGAGAGTTATACCAAAAACTTATTAGACGCGGCTTATTTTTACTCATAAACGAAGAGACTGTCGTGTTATATTTCTCTTCGATTTGTCATCAACATTAAGCCTCCACTAAAAAATATAGAGACTACATTATGGGATTTCTAGCAGGTAAAAAAGTTCTAATTGTCGGCATCGCCAGTAAACTTTCTATCGCGACAGGTATCGCCAATGCTATGCACCGCGAAGGTGCTGAAATAGCACTCACTTATCAGAATGAAAAACTCAAAAAACGTGTAGAAACCTTTGGTGAACAATGGAATAGTAAAATAATTCTGCCTTGTGACGTCGCTAACGATGCTGAAATAGAAGCCGTATTTGAAGAGATCGCCAAAGTTTGGGATGGTATAGATGTTATTGTTCATTCAGTTGGTTATGCGCCAGCCCATGAACTAAATGGTGACTACGTGGATATTACAACACGTGACGGCTTCAAAATTGCACACGACATCAGCTCTTATAGTTTTGTTGCGCTGGCAAAAGCGTCTAGAAAACTGATGCAAGGTCGGAATGCTTCTTTATTGACGCTGACCTATTTAGGGGCTGAGCGTACACTTCCAAATTATAATGTCATGGGTTTAGCAAAAGCCAGCTTAGAAGCCAATGTTAAATATATGGCTGCCAGCCTTGGCCCTGAGGGCACCAGAGTCAATGCTATTTCTGCTGGCCCTATCCGAACCTTAGCCGCCTCTGGCATTAAGAGTTTTAGAAAAATGCTTTCAGAAAACGAAAAGCAAACACCGTTAAGACGTAATGTCACTATTGATGAAGTGGGCAATGCGGCTGCCTTTATGTGTTCTGATTTAGCAAGCGGCATTAGTGGTGAAATACTCTTCGTTGATGGTGGTTTTAATACCACAGGCATGGGGCCGCTGGATAAAGATTAATGACAGCAAAGGTGAAAATACGAATTTCTCACCGTATCACGCTATTCACATTCGGTTTTAAGCACTGTGTCACTGAAACATTCACTCACAAACTGTTACTCTTGGCTACCCGTTTATGTTGGTTCCTTTTGCAGAATCTGCACGGCGTTAAATTCATATGATGGATACATAAAGTGAAGCGTCTTCAAGTTTTCCTAAATTCTACTTTGCCTCTAATAGCTGTTTTTCTAGCACTTTCTATCAGTGGCTGTGCAAACATGAAAAATGCCTCAAAAACATCGACCTCTTTATTTAGCTTTTTAGGCTTTTCCGAGCTGCCCGACTGGTACATTCGCAGCAAATATAGCTTCCCTGATTCGAAATGGGTTAAAAATGATTTCGATACTATGATTCATTATCGCGATGTTGGTGAAGGCCCTGTTGTGGTGCTTGTGCATGGTGAAATGAGTTCAATGCATGTTTGGAATGACTGGATTGACACCCTAAGCCAGAACTTTAGAGTAATCGCATTAGATTTACCTGGCTCAGGGCTCACTAGCGCACCACATTGTATTTCTGAGCCTGAAGAAACCTGTGCAGAGAACCTGAGCAGTAATTATCTTTCACACACCCTTGAGTATTTCATTGAAGATTTGAATATTCGCAAATTCACGCTGGTAGGAAGCTCTTATAGCGGCTATCTGGCGGCTCAATATGCTGCCCATCAACACCCTGAAAAGCTGGATAAACTAATACTGATTACCCCTATGGGCTTTCAACAAGAAGTTCCTTGGATATTAAACTATGTCACGGTTCCAGGTATGAATGTATTTAATCGTTATGTCCAACCTTCAACTGTCGCGTCGAGCATACTTGAGCATTTCTACGGCGAGCCTGACAAAATAACACCATCTACCCGGCAACGTTTTATGCACCTTTCTCAAAGTGAAGGCGCTCATCACAGTAATGTCATTCAATTGGATATGGTCAGAACATTAATGGAACAAGGTATGTTATTAGAGCTTGATGATATTAGCATCCCGACACTTGTTATGTGGGGAGAATCTGATACTTGGGGAAATTTTGCACACGCAGAACGCTGGAAAAAAGAATTAGGCAATGCCACTTTAGCTACCTACCCGTCATATGGCCATGCCTTAATGGAAGAAGGTGCTACTATTTCAGCAGGTGATGCGATGGCATTTATTAATGATGAACCCCTGCCGTCTTTAAATACTCTAGGCCCAGAAGGTGGTTTCTCTATCCAAGATGCGGCAGGCGAGTTTGATCAAGATACCCTATTCGGAAATTCACCCGGCGATAATGAACCTGAAGAAGTCGAATTATTAGATCCACCACGCCCACACCACTAAGAGTTTGATGAAGAAACAACTAGTACTTATTTACTCAGTACTAGTTTAAGAAACTATCGACTAATTAAGAAACTTGGACATCATAAATTTCCAATCAATGATCTCCGTTCCTTCAGAATCATAGAGCATCAAGCCTGTTAGAAAATCTGACTTATAGGGTTTCACCCATTTGACTTCAGCTGTTAGCCTATAATTTTTTGCGTCTTTTTCAATATCAATGATTAAAGTATGTATGGCGCCTTGTTTTAAAGGTTCAGGAACCAGAACTTGTATACCATTTGCTGACAAATCGACACACTCACACTCAACAACTTGTGCATCTTGTGAAGAACCTGGTTCTTTAGAAACCGTTTCAATATAGATACTGGCGGCTACATTCAGTCGCGCCTCTTCTCTCTTTTCATCCACATTGAAATATTTTTTATATTCACTGTCAGTCATGCTCGTATCTCTACTTTATAACTCATGCTTATTTAGACATTCTTAACCTGCTTACAACTCTTTGTAAGCTATCTTCAAATTCAGCACCATCACTCAGAACTTCTACCTCCTCTGCTTGAACCGCTTTCATTAAGTCAGCTTCAAGAAATTCTAACTTCTTCACACCAAGCCGATCAACAAAGACATACTTCCCGGTTGCTGCTAATTTAACGACTAACTTAAAGCGTTGAGCCTCACCCCCTGTATGAATCGCTATCCAGGCACCCAACTTAAAAGCCCGAACTAACTCTAAGGTAACATTTTCTTTCTCTAGCCTTTGTTTATCTGCTCTTTTTGCCATTAACTGCTGAGTTCTTTGGGCAATTTCTTCAGCACGCTGATTAGATAACTCGTCTGCTTTTCGTCTATCTTCCAGTAAGCGCTCAGCTTCTGCTTTTGCTTTTTCAGCTGCAATCAAACGTGTTTTCTTCTGGTTATCGGCAATTTTAGACAAACCCTTCACTGCTTGCTGAAAGACACTGGAAAAAGCCGTCACTTTTTCTTTTCTAGTTAACTCACCAGAGTTTAGTTTTTCCTGAAACTCACTATAACTAAATTGAGCACATTTCATACCTAAGTAGTTACTAAAAAGTAACTGCTGGGATTGCTTAAAATGAGCACTCAATTTGATATTAGTGAGCTCCCCATCACCCTTTAAAACAAACCAGTCATGTAAGCCAAGATTCAAATCGTCAAACACGAAACCTGGCTCTTTGAACTGCTCTATACCACCATAAGTGTGTTGAAGATGATCGGGAATCGGTATCAATTTATAAGTCTGCACAGCTTCAGCATCTTGCCCCTGAAGAAGCGAAACCAAGGCCTCTGAAAGCGCTTCCCAGGCAGCCTCTTCTGAAAAAAAGGCAGACTGACTCGAATAGCTTTCCGACGAAAAGACATTGCCAGGGATCACAGTCTCCTTACTCATTTTCTGTAGATCATCTATTATTTGGTCGGCTAATTGAAACCCGCTTTCTCCTTTATGGCAAAAAACACGGACAATATTCTTGCATAATATATCTAAGGACTCGTTAAAATTGCTAATGATAATGGCATCTTTTGTGGCTATATCTTCAGGTAATGAATTTTCAATATTTTTAGCAACAACAAGCACCCAATGCTCTTGTATAAAATCTTGTAAAACCTGAGGCAATGTTCTTTTTTTGAACAGCACATTAAGGTAATGATAGGCGAGCCACACACTATATTGGGTTTTATTTTTCTTGGATTCTGAGGCAATCAAGCGTTTTGTGATTTTTTCAACTTTACCGTTTTGATTTTCGAGATAACTAAACCAAGACTGAGAACATTCTTCAACTAATAATTCATCAAAATCCTGAGCTTCATCTAACTTAGATTCTACGCTTATTAACTGATCCAGCAATAAAGATTGGGATCGCTTCGGCAATGGGTTCCAGCACATTGAATAGCTTGAAATTGACTCTAAAAAATCAATGAATTGCGCTAAGGCTTTTTCTTTATTTTTAAACTCACCCCGGTCAATATTTGCACAATAGGTAAAAATAAATATCTTATAAAAAACAAAGCGCCACTTACCAAACCGTTGCTCCAATTGCTCAGGTAAGTCATTTTTTCTTAACCAGACATCGAATACGCGATCTAACAAAAATGCCAGGTTATTCGCTTGGGTAAATGCACCTTTCCCCTCGAATAAGTTATGCAATTGTTTAAGAAGGGTTTCTTCATGTTTAACACACTCAAATTTACAACTATCTAAAATCGTTTTGGCTTGATTTTCCCGCTCAACTAACGCATCGACAGAGCCTAGTTCGACTGGATAAAAAAGTTCTGGAACTCGTAAATGCTGAATAACTAAACGCAGCAAGGAAGCATCCCATTTATGCTTGCTCATGGTAACTACTAACTTCCTTAGAAAGTGAAAGTGAAAGTGAAAGTGAAAATAAAAAGAGATAAAATAAATAACGTCATTATTTTAAAGCGTGTGATTCATCTTTTTAACAGTATAGATGCTTAAATAGGCTTCTGAGTAAAAATTCTTTGTAACTTGCGCTGAGTCATTGCAATACGGCAACGAATACAGCAACATAGCCTTAATTTTATAAAATAAACTTTTAAAAGTACCTCATCGTTTTAATCAGTATTAAGTAGAGAATACAATGACTCAAAAATTAGATAATGTGAATATTGCTTCGCAAGAACTTCTGATTACACCAGAACAATTGAAAACAGACATTCCATTAACGGAAGCAGCTGTTAAAACGGTTACGGAAGGTCGTGCAACCATTAATAACATTCTCGATAGAAAAGACCATCGCTTATTTGTCGTTATTGGCCCTTGCTCTATTCATGATGTTAAAGCCGCTAAAGAATATGCTTTAAAACTAAAAGCACTTGCCGATGAAGTAAGCGATACCATTTATTTGGTTATGCGTGTTTATTTTGAAAAACCACGTACCACGGTTGGCTGGAAAGGCCTGATTAATGACCCACACTTGGATGATTCTTTCGACATCCAGCAAGGTTTACACATTGGTCGTCAGTTATTAATTGATATCTCTGAAATAGGTTTACCAACAGCCACAGAAGCACTCGATCCTATATCGCCACAGTATATTCAAGATACCATTTCATGGTCTGCAATTGGTGCTCGCACCACTGAATCTCAAACACACCGAGAAATGAGTAGCGGCCTGTCTGTTGCGATTGGTTTTAAAAATGGTACCGATGGCGGTCTAGGCGTGGCGATGAATGCTTTAAATTCTGTATCTCACCCACACAGTTTTTTAGGCATTAGCCGAGAAGGCCAAGTGTCTATTATTCGAACTAAAGGCAACCCTTATTCTCACGTTGTTCTACGTGGTGGTGGCGGTAAACCAAACTATGACTCTGTTAACGTTGCTTTATGCGAACAGGAACTTGAAAAATCCGGTTTGAAGAAAAATATTATGATCGATTGCAGTCATGCAAACTCAAATAAAGATGCTAATCTCCAGCCTTTGGTAATGCATGATGTTTCTAACCAGATATTGGACGGAAATAAATCAATTGTTGGTTTAATGGTTGAAAGTAACTTGAACTTTGGTAATCAATCGATTCCCGCTGATTTGTCTCAGCTGAAATATGGCGTATCTGTGACTGACGCGTGCATTGATTGGGAAACAACCGAAAAATCCATTCGTGATATGCATGATAAATTAAAAGATGTTTTGCCTAATCGATAAGTTGATGCAGGCATAAAAACCAGGGTGGACCTGTGCGTCTGCCCTAACCTTATACATCAAGCCAATCCTGAAAAATTTAAGTCTCTTCCTTCCAGTTTAATTTGCCTCTTAACTTAACAACTTCACCAACAATAATGAGGCTGGGTGCTGCTAACTTCGCCACCTCAACCAAACTAACAATAGATTCCAGCGTCCCGACTACAACTCGCTGATCTCGAGTGGTTCCCTTTGAAATCAACGCAATATGACTTGTCTTGGGCATACCATAACGCATCAATGATTGAGTAATTACAGGCAACCCTGTTAAACCCATATAAAAAACCAATGTCTGCTTAGCTTGAACAAATTCAGACCACGGTAAGTCACAAGTATTATTTTTTAAATGCCCGGTTATAAAGCGGACAGACTGAGAATAGTCTCGATGAGTTAGTGGAATACCTGAATACGCGGAACAACCAGAAGCAGCGGTAATACCAGGCACCACCTGAAAGTTAATGCCTTGTTCTGCCAAACATTCAATTTCTTCTCCACCACGACCAAATATAAACGGATCGCCCCCCTTCAAGCGCAATATACGCTTACCCTCTTTGGCATGACGCACAAGTAAGTCATTGATAGACTCTTGAGGAACTAAATGATTAGAACGCTCTTTACCAACATTAATTAATTCTGCATCTTGCCTGACTAACTTTAGAATCGGTTCAGAAACCAGACGATCGTACAGAACAATATCGGCCTGCCTAATCAAACGAAGTGCTTTAAAGGTTAAAAGATCAGGATCACCCGGCCCCGCACCCACTAAATACACTTCACCGTCATTTGTTAATTCACCTGAATCGAGACTGGCAATAGCAGCTTTTAGTACATTTTCTGCTTGTTGCTCTTGACCAGAATAAACTAAGTCTGCAAATGGACCCTCAAGATGCCTTTCCCAAAAACGCCTTCTAGCATTAATCCCTTTTAAAGCGCTTTTAACTTGATCACGATATTCAGAAGCGATGCTGGCCAGACGACCAAATGCATGAGGAATGGATGACTCTAAACGGCTTCTCATCAAGCGCGTTAATATAGGTAATTCACCACTACTGGACACAGCGGCTATCAGCGGAGAACGATCAATAATAGACGGAAAAATGAAACTACTTAGATCTGCTCGATTGACAACATTAACCGGCAATTTTCTTTTCTTAGCATTTTTAGAAATTTGTTCGTCTAATGTGGCACTTCCTGTTGCCGCAACGATCAATTGAGCGCTACCCCATAATTCATGATTATCCGAAACAACATGGGTAAATAGCACGTTATCTTGAAGGGCAACAAGTCCTGGCTCATTAATGCAGGGGGCGACAGAGTAACAATGGCACTTAGCCCTGAGCAACACTTCAATCTTGCGAGCAGCAGCTGACGTATCACCAAAAACAAGCGCATTACTTTGTTTTAAGTCAAAAAATAACGGAAGAAATTCCATATTAAGCCTGATTGGTAATTGCTTCAAGCCCGCCCATATAAGGGATGAGCACGTCAGGTACTTTAATAGAGCCATCAGCTTGCTGGTAGTTTTCCATCACAGCAATCATAGTACGGCCCACCGCCAAACCAGAACCATTTAAAGTATGCACCAGCTGTGGTTTTTTCTCTTCAGGAGAGCGCCAGCGAGCTTGCATTCTACGTGCCTGAAAGTCACGCGTGTTGCTGCACGATGAAATCTCGCGATACGCATTCTGCCCTGGTAACCACACTTCAAGGTCATAGGTTTTTGTAGCTGAAAAACCAAGATCTCCACCACAAAGTAAGACTTTTCGATAGGGTAACCCCAGCTGTTGTAAAATACCTTCGGCATGCCCGGTAATTTCTTCCAATGCGGCTTCAGAATTTTCAGGACGAACAATTTGAACCATTTCTACTTTATCAAATTGATGTTGACGAATCATACCGCGAACATCACGACCATAAGAGCCCGCTTCACTTCTAAAACAAGGTGTATGGCACACAAGCTTAATCGGTAGATCTTTCGCGTCGATAATTTCATCACGAACAATGTTAGTTGCAGGCACTTCCGCTGTTGGAATAAGGTAAAAATCACGATCAGCATAAAGCTTGAATAAATCTTCTTCGAACTTGGGTAACTGACCTGTACCAAATAATGAATCACTATTAACGATATAAGGGAGATAAATTTCTTCGTAGTCATTTTGTTCAACATGCGTATCAAGCATAAATTGAGCAAGTGCTCGATGAAGTTTAGCGAACTGCCTTCTCAATACGACAAATCGAGAACCGGTTAATTTACTGGCTGTCTCGAAGTCCATTAACTTCGCTTGGTCACCCAATGCTACATGGTCTTTCACCTCAAAGTCGAACGCTTTAGGCTCACCCCACTTAAGCACTTCAACATTATCATCTTCAGATAAACCTTCAGGCACTGCGTCATCAGGAAGGTTTGGCATACTGGCAAAGAAATTATTTAATTGATCTTGTATGTCTTTGAATTCAACTTTCGCTTCTTCTAATTTAGCGCCAATATCATCCATTTCAGCAATAAGCGGTGCAATATCTTCACCCGCCGCTTTCGCTTTACCTATCGATTTTGACCGGGTATTACGTTCATTTTGAAGCTCTTCGGTCAAACCCTGAAGCGATTTCCTTTTTTCCTCTAAGCTAGAAAATAGTGATAAATCAAACACATACTTTTTGATGGTGAGTTTTTCGGCTATTTCTTCAGTGTGTGCGCGAACTAATTTAGGATCTAACATAATTCAAATTCTTAATGTCTAAGTTTATAAAGATGAGCGTGCCATCAACACGCCGATGAATAAAGCAACGATACAAAGTAAGGTGGTACCTAAAATATAGCCTAGGGCAGAGACCCATTCGCCTCTATCCAGAAGCTGCCAAGCTTCTAAGGAAAATGCTGAGTAGGTTGTAAAGGCACCCAAGAAGCCGGTCATCACGAGCGGCTTCATATCGGCTGGCACCAGACCCTTTTCCATAATAATGACAAAAGCCGCCCCCATAAGGGCTGAGCCTAAGACATTGACCGTCATAGTTCCCCACGGAAAGTAACGACCACCAATATAATTAACCACACCATATCTACAAACAGCACCTAGGGCGCCGGCAAAGGCAACCATTAAAAGATGTTTGGGCATAAGGGAAACCTACCTGAAAATTTAGCTAAGTTTACCTCAAACTTGGCTATTAACACACAGGAATACAGGAATTAAGTCAGTAATATTTTCACTGTAATCAAGCTCACGGACCCGGTAAGTAGCGTAAAAGCCTGCGACTTAATCATCTAAACCTGCCTCTTTTTCCATTATGGCTGACGCTTGTTCAACAGCGATATAATCAATTTCCAACTCGGCTTTTTCTGTAAAATAAGAAGGTAACTCAGCTTTAATCGCAGGGGCTAGATTTTTAAATTCACCCACCTGCTTAAGCAAATTGCCCTTACCACTAACCAACTGCCCTTCTGCTTTAACATAAGCCTCACTCGCTTTATCCAAGCCTTTTTTGACATTTTCAAAACTTACCAAAAATGAGTTGAGTTTCTTAAATACGGTTTCCGCTTTCGTCGCCAAGGCGACAGTATGTTTATTCTGATCTTCATAACGCCATAACTGACGGACAATATTCAAACTTGTTAATAAAGTAGTTGGCGTTGCAACCAATACATTATTTTCAATGGCTTTTTGAAATAGTGTGTCATCAGCTTTAAGCGCTTCAACAAAGGCCGACTCAATAGGAACAAACATAAAGACAATTTCGGGTGAATTTAAACCGGGTAGCTTATAATAATCCCTATTTGCCAGCTCATTAATTCTTTGCCCCATAACTGCAACATGCTCTGCCAAGGCCTGTTTACGCACGACCTCATCTTCACTATTTATATAACGGGTATACGCATTAAGCGATACTTTGGCATCAATGATAAGGTGTTTATTTTGTGGCAGGTAAACAATAGCATCGGGCCTTTGCCTACCCTCTTCTGTAGTAATAGACACTTCACGTTTATAGTCTTTACCTAACTGCAGGCCAGATCGATCGAGTACATTTTCCAGCACTAATTCACCCCAATTTCCTTGGAGTTTTTTCTGACCTTTTAAGGCTGTTGAAAGCTCGTGTGCTTCTGTTGTGATCTTTTGATTAAGCTCTTTTAAGGTTTCTAGTTCCTTTCGAAGCTCACCTTGCTGTGTGGTTTCACGGTGATGTATTTCTTGCACTTCCTTTTTGAAACTTTCGATAGACTCCTTAAAAGGATTCATAACCGAGGCTAGGTTATGCTGGTTAGTGTCTTGAAGCGCTTTGGTTTTGGTATCCAAGATATCACTGGCTAACAGCTTGAACTGTTCGCTTAACGCTTTCTTTTGTTCTTCAAATTGAGAAAGTTGCTTCTGGTGGCTATTTTGGCGTTCATCAAGCTCTGTTTTTAATTGTGTGTAGACAGTATTCAGTGCATTAAATTGTGCTATTTTTTCTTCATGTTTTGACTGAAGCATATCCAATTGCTGACGCTTTTCTTGAATACTTCTTTCGCCTTGCTGCACTTCACTTAAGGCCACATCACGCGAGCGCTCTGCCTGATGTAAGTTAATAGTAAGTGATTCATTTAAGCCTTTATATTCTATTATTTCTTTTTGAAGGTTTTCATTTTTTTCTAGGAGATGTCGTTTATACATAGAGACTTCATTATATTGAAGCTCTACTTCTTTGAGTTTTTCACTTCGCTGTTGTTCTTTATTTTTATAGCCATTCACTAGTCTAAAACAAATAAAAGCTGACATTAAAACAACAAGAAAGCACAACAGAAATAGCACAAGTAAAGCGGATTGGCTGTCTAAAAGAGGGCTGAGGCCCATTTATTAACTCCTTGAGTTTATAGTCAGAAAACTCGAATAAAAACCTTAGAGCATGGTATACATAATGGTAGCTGCACACAAAAATTATTTAACTAAAGGCCAGCCGATTAATAGCACTGATAAGGTGACGAAAGCAATAAACAAATTCATCGGCACCCCCACTTTCACGAAGTCAGAAAAATGATAACCGCCAGGGCCAAACACCATTAAATTGGTCTGATAACCCAAAGGTGTAGCAAAACTTGCTGAAGCTGCCATCATCACGGCAAAAACAAAAGGTTCATTATTCAGCGAGGCCTTTTCTGTCATTTCCAAGACAATGGGTAACATCAAAACAGCAGCACCGTTATTAGTAATGGTTTCTGTCATTAAAGAAACGGCTAAATAACTTAAAACCAGCATCAACCAAGGTGTACCACCGCTAAGGTCAATAATATTTTCAGCTAAAAAACTAGCAGCGCCTGTTTTTTGCAAAGCAACACCCAAGGCAAAAGATGCCGCTATTGTTATAATGACCGTAAGATCCAAACTTTTTTCTGCCTGACTAATAGAGCAACACTTGGTGATGATCATTAGGCCCGCACCAAGTAATGAGGCATTTAGCATAGAGGTCAAACCTAGACCTGCCGCGGCAACAACCGTGATTAAAATAGCCCAGGATAAATAAGCTCGTTCATATCGAGGTGTTTCTGCATCCAAGTCATTAATTAGCAGAAAATCTTTGTTATAGCGTTGACGAGATACAAATGCCGGACGCGCCTCAAGCAATAAGGTATCCCCCGCTTCAAGCTTAATACTCCCCAGATTACCTTGAACTCGTTCACCGCCTCTCGCCACAGCAAGTACAACCGCACCATAGCGATCTCTGAAACGAGCATCTCTAATCGCCTGCCCTACCGCATCACAGTGCGGAGAAACAACCGCTTCTACAAGTCGTCTTTCTGCCCTGTCAATGGTCAGCGCTTCACCATGTTCATTTTCAGCGGAAGGTATAATACCTTGAATACGCAATAAGTCAGAAATAGCTTCTGTATCACCAGCGAATACCAATCGATCCCCGCCAAATAGTTTTTCTTCTGATGGTGCTGCCGTAATAATGGTGCCATTACGTTCAATTTCGACGAGATAAACCCGATCTAGATTTCTAAGACCGGCCTCCACAACCGTTTTGCCAACCAAGGGGCCATTCTCATCAACGGCCACTTCTAGGGTAAATTCTCTTAAATTAGCAAAGGCCTTTTTATCGCTTCTATCGGGTAGCCATTTTGGTAAAAAACACCAGATAAATAACAAACCGGCAATGGTCACCGGCAGGCCCACGGCCGTAATTGAAAACAAAGAAAAACCTTCGGTTCCGGTTAGCTCTTGATATTGACCATTGACAACCAAATTCGTACTGGTGCCTATCATGGTTAACGTTCCGCCCAAAATAGCTGTATAGCTTAGCGGGATCATTAGCTTTGAGGGTGCGATATTTATTTTTCGGGACCAGGCATGTATAGCAGGAATCATCGTTGCGACAACCGGTGTGTTATTTAAAAAGCCACTCAACAAGACAACCGGCGGAAAGAGCCTGGCAATGGCGGAGCGGGCATTGGTTGGCATACCCAAAACTTTATTGACGAGCAAATCAATCCCACCGGAGGCATGAATCCCCGCAGCAACAACAAACATGGCGGCCACAGTAATTAGACCAGAATTACTAAAGCCCACTAATGCTTCTTGCGAATTTAAAATACCGAACAGGCTTAAAATAGTTAAAACCCCCATCATGACAAAGTGCGGACCGACTCTTGTCAGCACTAAGACGATCAATGCACCTGCGGTTAGAAATAGAGAAAACCAGCCTTGCCAATCCATGAAATACCTTAAAATTTATGAGTTTTGAATAAAACAGAGGGCGAGTCTACAGGCCCTATCATATTACTCAAAAGAATTATAAATTATATCTATATAACTAAAATACAAAATTACGATAGTAGGAAACTAGCTTTTGGCCAAGGCAGTTGTTCTGGACTAGATAAATATAAGCGATCATCTTGATCAGCTAACTCGTATCTATCCGCAACAGAAGTGATATTTTGTAAAGCAAACTCTTCGCCTTCAAATAAAGAATCTATTATTTCATAACGTTTGCCGAATAAGTCAAAACGCACTTTATAGGCATGGAGATAACCTCGACTTGCAGACGCGCCAGAATAGCGTTTATCACCCATTACCGGACTGCCTAACGATTTAAGTGCAACACGTAGCTGATGTGTTTTTCCCGTTTCAGGTTTTAGCGTATAAAACCAAGCATCGACTGCACCAAGACGTATTTTGTGCGCAAAAAATCGAGTAATCGCGGGCTTATCTTTACTGCGCTTTAACAGATAACTGCCTGAGCGACCTTTTGTCATATCCCCTATCACAGCACCTTGCTTCTTTTTAGGCTTTTGCTCAGACAAAGCAAGGTAATACTTTTCAATCTTTTTTTCTTGGAACAAGCGACTTAACTCACTATTCGCTTTAGGAGAACGAGCAAAGATCATTAAACCGGATGTCATTCTATCTAGTCGATGCACAGGATAAATATCAGGATCATTCAAGAATTTTTTTGCCAAACTCACAATGCCTTCAACATGAGTGAGTTCTTGGTCTTGCTTAAGATCGTCTAAAGAGTGGAACGGCACGTTCGCAGGTTTGTGGATGGCGTAAAAATACTCATTTTTAAAAAGACAAGATAAAGGCTTCATCGGTAAAAAACCTATGCCTTGGGAGGAGCTTGGAGTGTATTTATTGCTTGGGAAGGCGCCTCTCCTTTGTGCTTTGACAGGGCTGGGTCAAGATGATCCAGGTTAGGGCTCATAATTCGATTATAGGTATAGCGAAAGGGAAATACGGCTAAATCTGTTACTAGATCTTTCGCCATTGTCCAGCCGGAGATATTTTTATACAGGTTATTATAGGTCCCCACCATAGCAAACAAAGAACGTGATAAGTGTAGGTAGTCACTTTTGATCGTCATATCTAACTGATAAGTGTTAGACATAAGATGAATAGCAGTTTGCAATCTTTGACGAAGACCTTCCGGGCCCTCTTTGTATAAACGTATTGCAAAATCTTTGCCTAAGGGGGTGACGGCCTTTTTATCAAAGGTTTCTTCTAAGGCTATCCTGATTTCATCATAGCGCGCTAAATTTTGTTTTTGATCTGTACTCATTTGAATTAATGTCAAGGTAAGTGAATCAATATCACCACTTATAACGGAGACAATATACCTACCCAAAAGTGACCATTTACCTCGCATGTCAACCGCATTACCCCAGTCAATCAGAAACAGCCGTGCATCTAAATCGACCATGACATTACCAGGGTGAAGGTCACCATGAAACTCTTGATAAATAAGCATATGTTCTAGCATAGTGTATAAGAAGTTTTCAGCTAACTTACGCTGAAAACGCTTCTTTTTTCGACCCTTATAGCGATCAATAGCCAGATTAATCGCCATTGCGTCCTGCAAATATTCCATCTCAAGAATACGGCCTGTACCGCCATATAAACCGGGTACAAACCAAACAGGAGAAGACAATGCCCTATGATAAAAACGCGACTGAACTTCAGCTTCGTGTTTAAAGTCGAGCTCTTGCTCGAAGCCTTTCGTAAACTCTTTTATCTGTTCTGACATGGCTGCCAAAAAAGGCCGTAATTTTGAGTGTGGAGCCCAATACTGGCTACTAATCAACATTAGCTCGATAGCAAGTGACCCCATGGCAAACTCTCTTTCAAGATTATGCCTCGCAACTTTTACCACAATCGGCACTAGAACTTCTTCATTACCCTGCCTAACGGGTTTCTTAGCAACAAAAACCGAGCCGATAGAACCCGATTTAATCGGCTTATTCACATCAAAACCAAAGTATCGACTTTCTGGCTTTTGACCATAATCTTCAACAAAGGCTTGGTAGACCTCATTAGCAGACATAGGGTCGACATCTTCTTGAAATACTTGTAATTCTTTGGCTATTTCGTCTGGCAGAAAGCCGGAATTTGCAGCCGCAACTTGCGCCATTTTAATAAATAAGGGGCCAAATTCTCGCACCATTTTAGCGACAATTTCGGCTTGCTGCTTAAAATCTTTGGGGTCTGTTTGCAGGAATGGCTTAATGTAACGAATGGCTTTAATTTGACGTTTTAATATTAATATATCACCACGAAGCACTTGCAGCTTCAGCATAATTTCTGCAAGTGTTTTTTGGTTGATTTTGCGGATGTGCTTGATGCTATTAATAATTTCAATAAGCAGGGGCTCATACGCTTTGAGAATGGAACGAACCATGTCCAGGTTAAGCTCAACAAGCCCTTTTAGCTCAGGTGATTCAATTAATTCCTGAAAGAAGCCCCAAAATTCATCGACCACAACCTCGGGTATATCGACAGGGCTTCTCATGACCGCTTGTTTTACTAAGTAGCCGATCAGATTTTCTGTTGACTCTTCATTTGGGATGAAACGAGATTTTCTCAGGTATTCAGTTATCGAACGCGAATGCGAAGAGACGGGGTGTAAATACAACTGCTCGAACAGAGTATCTAACTCAATAGATAACTCTTCTCGTTCAATCAGTCTTTCCGACATCAGCAAGCGAACAATGGGCATAAACGCTTTAGGGAGCGCTACACTGCTACTGGCAAATTCGCCAGCACCTTTAAAGACAGATAATGTATTTTTTTTGATCGACTTGATATCGACTAGAGGTTTCTTTTCTTTGGACATGCAATTATGACAAACAAGGTTTGTGAAGGAGCCAAAAGATTAACACAAATGCGATTCTGTCAGTAATGTTTTTATGTAAAAGTGGCTATTTTAAGAAGAGCTTTTTCGTTCTGTGAAGAGTTCATCACGCTTTAAATCATTCTGCCAAGCAATGAAAGCATCTATCGGCATAGGCTTGGCAATATGGAATCCCTGTGCAAAGTCGCAATTTAACGTTTTCAAATCATTGAGTACTGACTGATATTCAACACCTTCAGCTACGACGCGATAACCTAGGTCTTTCGACATATTCAGTGTTGTTTTCACAATAATTTGATCACCCTTATTTTTGTCCATATTTTGAATAAAAGATCGATCAATTTTTATTTCATATAGCGGTAGTTGCTGAATATATGTCAACGATGAATACCCGGTACCAAAATCATCAATGGCTAATTTGATTGAACGACTGGCTAATCGCTTCAAAGAAGACACGGCATATTCAGGGTCCTTCATAACAGATGTTTCGGTCACTTCTAAAACAAGTTCTTCGGGTGGAATATCGTAGATGTCTAATAATTCTAGGATGGCTTCTTCAAAGTCCGGCTCATGTAAATTTACCGCTGAGATATTGATGGAAATTGTAGACGTACCAAACTGACGTTTATGTTTGGCATGATCACGAAATGCTCTCTGGAAGACCCACCTGGTTAAATAGCGCATTATGCCCGTCTGTTCTGCAATAGAAATAAATTCATCTGGAGGAATAAAGCCTAAACTCTCGTGATGCCACCGCAGTAACGCTTCTGCACCGACCACATCACCACTTTGACAAGATATAATAGGCTGATAATGCAATGCCAACAGGTCATTATCTATGGCTTTTTTCAACTCTCCCATTAACACCAAACGACGTTCGCTATAAGGGTTTATATCTTCAGAATACACCCCTATTTGACTATTTGAATTATCAGCATAATCAATAGCGACTCGGGTATGACGCGTCAGCGTGTCGATATCAGCACCATGTATTGGGAAACAGGCGATACCTATAGAAACACCTAAATCTAACTTCATCCCTTTATAGTCTATAGGGTCAGAAATCAACATCATTAATTCATGTGCATATTCGACAGCATTGTTTAACTCTATATTAGATAAAACATGTGCAAATAAACCTTTTTCAATATGCGCAAAATAGAATTCGTTCTGCTTTGTCGCCTCAATTAAAAGCGCCTTTTCATAACAGTTTTTTAGACGAAGCAAGCGTTTGGAAAACAGTCCCAAGACAATATCGGCATTGGCATGACCCAATGTTTTATTAATATCCTGAATACCGTCGAGGTGAATATAAAACAAAGAAAAATTAGTCGGTTTATCGACTTCGACATAGAGTAAACGATAAAGCACTTGCTGAAACAATACCGTGTTTGGAAAACCATCTAAACTTTCATGCGTTGCTTGTTTATAAAGTTTCTCTTCAGCTGTTTTACGCTGATTTTCTTCTTCTAACTGCGCTTCTTGCGCTTTTATTTTTTCATGGCGTTCTCGATTAAATCGATCAGCCAAGGCAAAACTCAATAACAGGGCCTCTATGGCCGAACCTAAACTTAAAGCATGCTCTGTAAATATATTTCGCGGTAAAAAACCAAACTTGCTTGAAGCCGAAATCACAATACCTGTTATTAGAAATGCCCATGCGTAGGTAAAATACCTTGCTGACCTCTGCCCTTTAGACCAAGCATATGGACCTGCAAACATAATAACAAAACTACTGGGAATGGCTAAAAAAACAGAAATACGAGTAGAAATATCATACGGCAAGAAAAACGCACAGATAATAGAAATAGAAAACAACAAGTTAAAGAAATAAACCAGTTTATTTAACCTAGGCGCAACGTGGGATAAACTAAGAAAATAACTCGCAAACAGCCCCGCAAAAAGCATAACCGAAGGAACAGCTAACAGCATACTTAATTTATGCACCAAGGGTGAACCAGGATACAAATATTGATATAAGAAGCCATGCGATCCCGACATTAAAACCAATACCGACACCACAAGACCGCCATAATATAAATAAGAGCGTTCCTGAATCGACATAAATAAAAATAAGTTATAGACCACTAATAAGAGCAGCATTCCATAATAGATTGCTTTGACGAACTGCTCGTCCTGATCCTGCCAAATAAATTGATCTCTTTCCCAGAGCGTAATGGGGACTTGTAATGAACCTTCTGTTTTAACCTTTAAATAGAGTTCAAGCCTTTGATTTGCTGCAAACTGTATAGGGAATAAAAAGTCACGATGCCTAATAGGCCGTTGAGAAAACTTAAATGTATCGCCTGTTATATACGTCTTTATAAGCTGACCATTGTCGGTAATATATAGTTCGATATGGTCTAAAAGAGCATATTGAATACTTAGGAGCTTGTCTAAACCTTGATCGGCTGCTTGAAGGGAGATACGGAACCAGTATGACGAGTCGGTATAACCAAAATTAGGTGTTGGTACTAAACTTTTCTGCCAGTTTTTAGCATCGAGCTTTAAAATTTGCTCGAAAGAATACTCGTCGTTTGTGTCTTCAATATACTCTAGGTCTTGGCCTATGCTTTGAACTTTCTGATCAGTTATTTCTAAACCAGCTAAATTATGCTGTGACGCTTCGTCTGCAACAGAAACAACAGCCATGACATGGCTTAGTAAAAAACTAATAAACCAAAACACGGTATTTACGATGTGTTTTCTCATGCTGTTCTCATCAAAATTCAAAAGATAAAGCGTTTTCTAAGTCTAGTCTAAATACCGACCAAGTAAATATTTAGGCATTTGTTAGTCAGGATACGTATATCGATGCTAAAGTAAGCGGCATCATAACAGCTCAAAAGAGACAACAATAGTTGATTTACAATAGGCAAGATTAGTCATTATGGAAAGTATATCTATTGTCAATTCGTTCTTTTTAATTTTCTCAGGTGCGGCGGTACTTGCATCAATCGTCTTATTTACACGTCAACCTATTATTATTGCTTATATAGCACTTGGCGCGTTGATCGGCCCCTTTGGTTTAAATTATGTTTCAGATGCAAAACTTCTTTCTGAAATAGCTGAAATTGGCATTATCTTTTTGCTTTTTTTACTTGGCTTGGATATGCAACCAAGCAGTTTGATGCACATGCTTAGAAAGGCCACAGTGGTCGCAATTATCAGCTCCATACTGTTTGCCTTAATAGGCTTTTTAATTGCCCAAGCTTTTGCTTATAGCTTTGCCGAGTCACTTATTATTGGTTGTGCCATGATGTTTTCGAGCACGATCATAGGCATTAAATTATTACCAACAACGGTGCTTCATCATCGGCATACTGGCGAGTTAGTCGTAGGCCTGCTTTTATTGCAAGATCTGATTGCCATTGTCGTTTTATTGATATTAGGCGGTCATGACCCGAGTAATGGTAACAATCATAATAGTGCTTTAGCATTCATTAAAACCTTAGTAACCCTCCCTGTTTTTGTATTTGGTGTTTTCTTTTTCGTAAAACATGTTATCTTCAAATTAATTCAAAAATTCGATCGTTTTAGTGAATATATTTTTCTACTCACGATTGGCTGGTGTCTAGGTGTTTCAGAGTTAGCTCATACTATTGGCTTATCCGAGGAAATTGGCGCTTTTGTCGCGGGAATCAGCATTGCGACCAGCCCTATTTCTCAATATATTGCGATTCAATTAAAACCCTTACGAGACTTTTTCCTAGTCTTATTCTTCTTTAGCCTTGGTGCTTCATTTAATCTTGGTTTATTGGCTGATGTAATCATACCCGCCTTATTGCTTGCTACTTGTATGATTGTGCTGAAGCCGGTTATTTTCAGAGCTTTATTAAGGATGAATAAAGAGCCTAATGAGATGGCTTGGGAAGTTGGCTTTCGCTTAGGTCAAATTAGTGAGTTTTCATTATTGATTGCCTATTTAGCGACTGCGTCTGCTTTAATCGGTAACGAAGCATCTCATCTTATCCAGGCAACGGCTATTCTAACGTTCATATTTAACTCTTATATTGTCATTTTCCACTTCCCCAGCCCCATTGCTATCAGTGATAAACTAAGAAGAGACTAATGCCAGAAAACCGTCCTTGCCCTTGTGGCAGCACTATGCAATTTTCCAAATGTTGTGAGCCTTTTTTAACACATAAAGAAAAACCTGACACCGCAGCGCAATTAATGCGCTCAAGGTACAGTGCTTTTGTGACAGAAAATGAGTCTTATCTATTGCACACTTGGCAGTTAACTAAACGCCCCCAAAAAATAGACTTTGACTCAAAGACAAAATGGCTGGGGCTTAACCTTAAAAAATGCAAGGCCGGATTAACCTCAGACACTGAGGGCTGGGTAGAATTTGTCGCCCGTTATAAAATAGCCGGTAAAGCCGAGCGTATTGAAGAACTAAGCTACTTTATGAAAGAAGAAGGACAATGGTTATACGTTTCAGCAGAAGATAGAACATGGGATCAGCTTACGTGAGCCAACAAGCTGACAGAAAATTTATTATTCACCTGCATATAGCGGCATTATTATTTGGTGGAACTGCTCTGTTTTCGAAGATTATTCCTTATAATGCTGTCGACATAATCGCTTTTAGAACGCTGGTTTGCGGCATAGTTGTTGGCGTAATCGCCTTGTTGTTCAAACAAGGGCTGATCATCAAAAACATCAAAAGACTGATACTCTTGATTTTTTGCAGCCTGCTTTTCACCGTTCATTGGACGGCCTATTTTCAAGCCATGCAGCTTTCAAGTGTTGCCATTGGCATAATCTCCATGTTCACCTTCCCTGTCATGACCGTCTTCCTTGAGCCGCTGATCAAGAATACCAAGCTGCATAAGATCGACATTTTAATGGCTATGCTGGTAATTATCGGAGTCTTTTTTATGGTGCCGAGCTTATCACTGAGTAATGATGTAACAGCAGGTGTTGCATTTGGCCTGCTATCTGCACTGGCGGTATCCATTAGAAATATATTGGTGTCTAAATATTTATCGCAGCATATTTCAGCATTCACTATTATGACTTATCACTCATTTATTAGTGCCGCTGTTTTGCTGCCATTTACAAATATTAGTCTTGGTGAAATAACAGGTATTAACTGGTTATTGATCATATTATTAGGCAGTATTTTTACGGCCATCCCACATACACAGAAAACGTTCGCCTTAAAATATGCTTCAGCCAAAACGGTCTCTATGATCGTCAGTTTGCAGGTCGTTTATGCCTCTTTATTTGCTTTTATACTGCTTAATGAAAAACTGGAACTAACGACGATAATTGGCGGCAGCCTAATTTTATTTGCTGCATTTTATGAAAGCGTGTGGGCTAAACATTAACCCACAGCGTTTAATTGAGCGCTCTATTCAGGGAAAACTAGCGCATTCCACGAGTAATATTTAATTCAGCTAACACCTTGCTCACTGACTTTTCAATACCACTTGAAATAGCGATACCTAACTTATCCATCAGATGCTTTTTGTCTTTAAATTCAAGCGTAAAAACATCGGCTCGATCACAAGCTTCAGTTACATACTCATCTGAAGTTTTAAGCTCATCAACTAATGATACTTCAAGCGCACGCGTACCAAACCAAATATCCCCATTGGCTACATTGTCGATATCGACAGAAGGGCGACGTTCAGAAACATAACTTTTGAATAATTCATGGGTATCTTCTAGATCTGCTTTGAATTTCTCTCTTCCTTCTTCGGTATTTTCGCCAAACATCGTTAGTGTTCGTTTGTATTTACCTGCGGTAAGAATTTCATAATCGATATCGTTTTTCTTTAGGACTTTATTAAAGTTTGGCAGCTGGGCAACCACGCCTATCGAACCCATAATCGCAAAGGGCGATGCCACAATTTTATCTGCTACACAGGCCATCATATAACCACCACTGGCGGCCACTTTATCGACACAGACTGTCAACTTAAAACCTTTCTTTTTGATACGATCTAACTGTGCTGCTGCCAATCCGTATGAGTGAACCATACCGCCAGGGCTTTCTAATTTAACCACTATTTCATCTTTTTCAGGATTCGCAATCTGAAGAACTGCAGTAATGGATTCCCTAAAACAATCAACATCGCTTGCCTTTATATCGCCATTAAAATTCAGAACAAAAACACGGTTATTAATCTCTACACTTTCTGTTTTGGATTTCTTTTTTTGCTTTTTAGCTTCTTTTAAAGACTTTTTGTGCTCTTTCTGTTGCTCTTTAGTTAACAGTGTAGATTCCAATGACTCTTTAATATCATTTAATTTGTCATTCAGTTTTTCAACCAGCATTTCTTTTTGTTCTGGTTTCTTATTTTTCATCGCTGCACTTCCTACAGCCGCAATAACTATCAGGATAGCCATTACAATGGTGACAGTTTCCGCAAGAAACACACCGTATTCAGTCAAAAAATCCACATTGATACCCCTGTTACACGCACTTAAAGATACGTAGTTTAATTATTGAACGTTATAAGTGCGGCCATTTTATGGCATTACAAGATTGCACGCTGAAAAAATTTCAAACAAGCGTTCGCTTTGTAGTTGACAAGCTTTTTTTTTGTCACTAACCTTCATTCGTGAAAAAAATACTCGTTCACATTCATGCCTGTTATATTCTGCATTTGTAACATGGCGATAACTGATATATAAAAAGGGTAATCTCATGTCTGTAGCTTCTACTTTCGAGACATTAAAATCAAACTTCAACGCTGACGCTGCTAGCGGCATCGATTTGGTCTTCCAGTTCAACATCGAAGACGATGAAAATTACAACCTTACAATTAGCAATGGCACATGTGAACTAGCTGCAGGGGATCACGATGACCCTTCAGTTACGTTGATCATGAACACTGAAACATTGAACGGTATCGTGAGTGGCGAAACTGATGGCATGCAAGCCTTTATGGCAGGTCAACTTCGTGCAGAAGGCGACATGATGCTTGCAACCAAACTAGGTGAACTTTTCAGCATCGGTTAATTCCTCGTAGAAAAGTTTGACTGAAAAACCGCATTAGCGGTTTTTTTTTGGCTTAATTTGTCTCTATCCGTTAGTTTAAGCTATTCAATTCCCGTCTCACTAACTAGGTACTTTATTCGTTCGTCAGATAGGGTTAATATTTATTCTTTTAGAGTGGAAGTAAAACAATGGGCAGAGCCTATCAAAACCGAAAAGAGTCGATGGCGAAAACATCTGACGCCAAAGCGAAAGTTTACAGTAAATATGGTAGAGAAATTTATGTTTGCGCAAAATCCGGTGGTGTAGACCCTGATGGTAACCTGTCATTAAGAAGTATGATTGATCGTGCAAAAAAAGACCAGGTACCCAGCCATGTCATCGAGAAAGCGCTCGATAAAGCAAAAGGGGGGGCAGGAGAAGATTTTTCAGCGGCACGCTATGAAGGCTTTGGGCCTGGAAACACCATGGTCATCGTTGACTGTTTAACCGATAACCCGAACAGAACATTTGGAGATGTCAGACAGTGTTTTACTAAAACCAAGTGTAAAATTGGCACGCAAGGCAGTGTTAGCCATATGTTTGACCATAGCGCTATATTGGTTTTCAAACATGACGATGAAGACGCTGCTCTTGAAGTACTCATGGAAGCGGATGTCGATATCAGTGACATTGAAAATGAAGGCGGGAAAATAACCGTCTTTGCACCAAATACAGAATACTTCAAAGCCAAACAAGCTTTAAACGAAGCATTTGGTATTGAGCTAGCAGGAAGAACAGATAAAGAAGTCGACTTTGAGGTGGATGAAATCCAATTTATTCCTCAGTCAAGCAACCCTATCAGCAATGAAGATTCAGAGATGTTTGAAACATTTCTAGCCATGCTTAATGATTTAGACGATGTCCAAAACGTCTATCATAATGCTGAATATTGATCCTTTTGCATCTGGCGCTTTTAAGGTTTAATGAGCGCCGCCCTTATTTTTTACGTCTCCTTATGGCTAAAAACCAGCCTTGGTCTACATTTTTTTTGATGAATCGTTCTCAAGATTGCATAAGATTTCAATTTGAAACATAGATCGGCTTGTTTAAAATGGCATCAGCGTTACATTTAAAAGTACGCAAGATTTAACGTAGCTTTGCATTTACGGGATTACATATTAAATTAATACCCACGTTATATCTGATAGAGACAGGCAGGACTTAACTATGAAAAGACAACTGATATATCACACCCATGTGGATACGAGCCAAGCAAATAACATCCGGGTCAACGTAAGGTCTAACCTTACTAAAGCCATCTGCTACTTAGATAGAGTATCTAGAGACGGCTTAACATTAAGCTGTGACGCATTAACACTTCAAACACTCATGCCCAATAAAGCCAGTGTCGCACCTAAAGACCCTATTTCATTGACTACTTGCTTTACACTTTCTCATAATATTGAAGCTAAGTGCCGAGTTGTTTTTGCACGCCGCTTATCGAAAGATCAATTTATTATGGAATTGAAATTTGTTGATATATCCGAACAGCATATGTCTGGTTTAAATGACTTTATTGAAAAGTCTCTCGCTTCAGGTAAAAGCAAGATACGCGCTCACAAACCAACCGAAGTTCTGACAGAAACCAAAAACATTGACCCTGCCAGTTTAAAAAGTGATTACGCACTAAGCAAGGTCGCTTGAGTAATTAAGTATTACTTAAGGTAGGAATATCAATTTGCTTGTTTTCGGTAAGCGCGCGTACTAGTTCAGCTTCTGGTCGCGAAATACCACAAGCATTCATAAGATCTTCAATGCCTGCACCTAATTCGATTAAACGAGAAGCTTCTGAATAGGATACTTTTGCAGGATCATTTTTTTGCATTTCTTCTATTTTAGATTCTAGAAGCACAACCTGATGCTCCAACTCCAATACTTTACGCCCGACCCCGATAGAGCTTTTGCTCATCGACTGCACTTCTTCGGATAAATTATCCACCAAATCACTCATACTTCGTTCAGACAGCGTAATTGAACGTTTAATAACCAGCGCATAAACAGCTAATAAACTAACCAGGAAGGCAGATATAAGAGGTACAAGTTCTAGAAACATATTAACACCATCAAGATAATCGTTAATTTGATGAAAGCCAAGACTTGTCAAAAATCTGACTTTTCTCAATATACTGATTACCTTGCTAGAATGATGCCATATCTGACCATTCATCTTCTGAAAGCATTTTTTCGAACTCTACAAGAATAATAAGCTCACCATTTTTATTGCAGACACCTTGAATAAAACGAGCACTTTCATCGTTACCTACGTTAGGTGCACTTTCCATTTCTGAATTTTTTATGTAAACCACTTCAGCAACAGAGTCTACCAAAATACCAATAACCTGACTGTCAATTTCTAATACAACAATACGAGAATGGTCTGTCACATCGGCACTAGGCAAGCCAAAGCGAGCACGCGTATCAATAACCGTTACCACATTACCCCTAAGATTAATGATGCCCAGGACATAATCTGGTGCCCCTGGAACTGGCGCAATTTCGGTATATCGTAAGACTTCCTGGATCTGCATTACATTAATACCATAAGTTTCATCGGCTAGACGAAACGTTACATTTTGCAGAATTGGATCTTCAGTAGCTTGGCTACTATGGCCAGTATTCGATGTCATTTATTTGACCCCTACACTCTCTTTTTATATATCATTCACGTGCTTAGGCGTTTTCTATCAACAACATAGCACAGCATTCTATAAATATAGAGCATGACTGGATCTATGCCAGAAATTTAAGCCTAATTAAGGAAAAATACTTGGATTTGTGCTCGCTTGTTGTTCAAGCAGTGCACTCAGGGAATCAACATCAATTAGCGCACACATATGATCAATGACCGTACCAAACAGCCATGCACGTTTTGTTCTTTCACTGCGCCATTTAATTTGATCAGGATCAAGCTGAATGGACTGGTGAACCGCATCACAAGCCATACCCCAATCATTTCCTCCCAGCCTGATAATAAACTTATAGGCAGACCTTACTTCATCAGAGCAACGTTCAGGCATAACCCACTGTGCAGTGTCTATCACGCGTACATTTCGCTCTAAATGATGATAAAGCCCCATAAACCAGCTTGCTCTACCCACTAGCGGAATAAAGTCTTTTTCAATTTTATAAATAGCGCCAAGTGATACTAAGGGTACTGCCAGCTTCAAACCTGCTACTGAAAATAATAAACATTCGAATCGCTTATCTGCCCAATCAGGTAGCTTATTTTTTGCTAATTTAGCCTCAATACCAAGCTTGGTATCAGATGGTTTTGCAACAACAACGACTTTTTCTTCTTGTCCGTCAAGTGCTGTCTTTAGCCGTGGTTCAAACTGAGGCTGAGGCGGCTCCTGCTTTACCTTAAGGACACTGATAGCAGTCTCTTTCGGTTTTGTAATCGCAGGCTTTACCTGGATTTTACTGTCGTCTTTAATTTTCGCTTTCGCTAAAGACTTTAGCTTCTCTTTCAAACGCTGTTTTTGAGCAATAGAAAGTTTCGATCTTTGCTTATTTAAAAATGCCAAAGCCGTTTTCGAGTCAAGTTTAGTTTTAGTGATCTCTGAATGAGTGTCTTCACTCAGAGTGGTATCAACTAAAGGTTTAGTTTGAATCTCTCTCTTGGTTTTGGCAGGAGCTAACGTTGGAAACGCGGCCGGAATAATTAAGGGTGATAGAGCTCTAATCAGTAAGGCAGGTTCATCAAACTGCGGGGTAGTTAAATTATACACGGGCTCTTTGAGTTGGCGTTTCGGTTCGGGAACTAAGTATTCATTTGAATTTTTAATACATGCAGTTTCATGCGTTGATTCTTTAATCAGTTTTAAAGACTTATCTTGAGATTCTAATTTCTTAAGTGGGTCTTCATTAACAGAGCCAAACATATCATCAAAATATGCATCCATAGCTGATTGAGGCGATATACGCTGGTTCTCTTTATTAACGCCTGACTTATCATCAAACTTCATTTTCAACCCCTACCAAAGGTGGGAGTTGCATCCAATAAGCCGCGTTGAAATCATCAATAACCTGTTCAGATAAATCTAATATAAATTGCCTTACTTTTGGAGGAAGCGGCCTTCTCAGGAAATATAAGTTCGTCAATAAAATAATCATAGAATCAAACTGCGATCTAATCTTCTGGCCTTCACTATGGGCCTGTAGTTGTATTGTTGGAATAAGAGAGTATGCCCGCTGAATTGAACTAGGGTTTTTAATGCGTTGAAGGTCTGTTTGAGCTTCCGATACCAAGGGCTGGATAAGTGATTCAGAAGTACCCCCCCAAATATCACTTAAGTAATCTTGAATATAATCATCCGATTTATTGCTATGCATCCTGCTGTCGAGCTTTTTTGACGCCATATTAATTAAATTAAGTATTAGCACCGGTCATTTCTTTCAAGTTCTCTAACAACTTTTTATAGGCTCTTACTCCATGTGTGTCGTGATCATAAACTGAAGGGACCAAGCCCTTCATACTTGCATCTCTAAATTTTGTATCAACGGGGATGGCATATTTCCAGACTTCATCCCCCCACGTGCCTTTAATTGTTCTTAGGCTTTGTGTAGAAGCTTGGGTTCTTCGATCAAACATTGTCGGCAAGATTAAATGCTTTAAATTACTTTTTTGGGAGCGAATAACCATACCCAAGGTATGCATCATTCTTTCAAGCCCCTTGATTGCCAAAAACTCTGTTTGAACTGGCACAATAAGCTGTTGGCTTGCGGCTAATGAATTAATCATCAAGACACCTAAAGACGGTGAATTATCTATTAATACATAGTCGTATTGATCCCACAACATAGCTAGGGTTTTGGATATAATTAAGCCCATCCCCTCAACACCAACCATACGCCTCTCTAGTGTTGCCAATGCAGTTGAGGCCGGCATGAGGTCTAAGCCCTCACATGAAGTCGAGGTAATAAGTTGTTCTGGCAAACCATCGGGAACTTTTCCCTGATGCATAAACAAATCAAACGCACTTTGCTCTATGGTGTCTGGGTCATATCGAAAATAACTTGTTAGTGAACCATGAGGATCCAAATCCATAACGAGGACTCTATGTCCCTCTTGAGCTAACAAGCCACCCAAGGTGACAACGCTCGTGGTCTTACCGACTCCACCCTTTTGATTAGCTACACCCCAAATTCTCACTTTTATACCCCTATTTTGACAATCTACTGTATCAATATCGCTGACAATGAATTTGAAAACCACTTTTTAGAACTTCTTGCTCATACATAGCCGAACACCATCACTAAAGCGGAATGTACAAAACAACTATAGGAAGAAGTTTGCCGAATATTCGACAAAAACTCTAATACTAGTTTTTATTAGCATAAGCTATGCCACGATGAACAAGATGTAATAGTAATAGAAAATAGAGATAACATGAAAACGTGTATATGCGTAAAAAGCAGGGTTAATTCATTAGACTCTGACGTAAATCAGTACTCTTGGATATTAACAATACAACGCGGCGATTTTTCCTTCGCCCCTGAGGTGTATCGTTACGAACAACGGGCTGGAACTCGCCATACCCCATTGCGCCCATTCGGCTGGGAGATATACCTTCGATGCTTAAATATCGAACAACTGATGCAGCCCTGGCCGCAGATAACTCCCAGTTTGAGGGAAAAGAGGCACTTCTAATAGGCATATTGTCTGTATGCCCTTCAACCAACATAGCATTCTCATGATCTTGCATGATGCGGGCAATTTTTTCAATAATTGGCAATGCTTCATCAATCGGCTCAACCCCACCACTACTAAATACCACGGTGTCATCAAGCGATATTTCAATCCAATCATCTTTTTTCTGAACGCTTACCTTCTGCTCAAAAATAAGATCTTCAAAGCTGTCTTCAAATTCGCCAGCAATTTTGTTCAACTCTTCTTGTTCTTGTATTTCTCTTATTTTCTTTTGTTCATCCAAAGGGTCTGGCGTTTTTACCACGGGCATTATGTTAATAGCGGGCGCTTGATAGGACTGGGATTTCACAGGAACATCACCCACTTGTATAGGCAATATCGCTTTTTGGGGTGAATTAAAGACACCTTCCAAACTATCTGACAGGACTTTGTATTTACCTTCATTCACCGAAGATATGGAATACATCACCACAAAAAAAGCAAACAATAAGGTGATGAAATCAGCATAGGAAACAAGCCAACGCTCTTTGTTATCGACTTCTTCTTCAGGCTGTTTTCTCATTACGTTACAAAACCGCGTAACTTCATTTCAATTGATCTGGGGTTCTCACCCTCCGCTATGGCAACTAAACCCTCGATTAACATTTCTCTATATTGGGATTGTTGCTGAATAAGCGTTTTAAGTTTTGCACCGATAGGGAAAAAAAATAAATTAGCAAAGGCAACGCCATAAATAGTAGCAACGAAAGCCGTTGCGATACCAGAACCTAAAGACGCTGGATCAGCCAAGTTACTCATAACATGAATCAAGCCCATGACAGCACCGATAATGCCAATAGTAGGTGAGTACCCCCCCATACCATCATAAATTTTTGCAGAACTAAGATCGAAACGCTCTTTTGATATAAGATCTAACTCAAGTACATTTCTAATGACTTCAGGCTCCGCACCATCAACCAATAATTGCAGACCTTTTTCAGCAAAAGCTTCATCTTCTTTTTCAACAGCGGCTTCAAGCCCAAGTAAACCTTCTTTTCTGGCTCTCATGCTCCAGGCAACCACTTTTTCAATACCATCATCTAAAGACACATAAGGTGGGAAGAACACCCATTTAAGCATTATAAGACCACGTTTCAACATCACAAAAGGAGTCTGGAGCATAATTGCGGCAACTGTTCCACCGATAACGATTAACCCGGCCGGCCCGTTAAATAATGACTCAACATGACCACCCTCTAGATAATTACCTCCCAAAATGGCAGAAAATGCGACGATAACACCTAAAATACTAAGCAAATCCATTACATTACTCCGCTTAGAATATGCTCTCCAATCAACTCCAAGTCGATAGATTTGTCTGAATAACCCGCCTTATCAACCGACATGGGCATGCCATAAATAACACAGCTTTTTTGGCTTTGTGTATATATTGTTGAACCACTTTGTTTCAGCATTCTACAACCTTCCCTACCATCAGCTCCCATCCCTGTCAGCACCACACCAAGCGCCCTTCCGGGGAATGCTTTTGCCGCAGAACCAAATGTAATATCCACAGAAGGTTTATAAGTTAGACGTTCATCGCCTTCGATAATTTTAACTTGCGGCTTTTGCCCAACAACAATTAGCTGCTTTGCACCTTGAGCAATGAGTGCCAGACCAGGTTGAAGGTAATCCCCGTCTTCGGCATGTTTCACTTTAATGGCACAGAGTGTATTTAATCGCTCTGAAAAAGCAGGCGTAAAGGTCGCGGGCATATGCTGAACGACAAGTATCGGCATTGGAAAGTTTGCGGGTAATTTCGATAAAACTTTCTGAATAGCAACAGGGCCGCCTGTAGAGGCTCCAATTAGCAACACATCTACAGGATGTTTGATTTTCTCTGCTTTACTCGATGAACTGCGAACTACATTAACAGCGCTAGGTGCTGAAGTCGGCTCTTTACGAGGAGGGTGTCTCGTAATGGTAGACTTGTTTTTTTCGGGAAGAGCACGCGAACTTTTAGGGCTCAACATCTTTGTAGCGGATGAAGATTTGTCATCTGGTGATGCAGGAATTTCAGATTGATGGCTTATTTTGCTTTTACCCACACCTGCCTGATTAGCTATTGCTAAAATTCGTTCTTTCAAAACCTCTTGCATACGCCCGTAATCACGCGCGATATCTTCAAAGTTTTTTGGTAAAAAATCGACAGCGCCTGCTTCTAATGCATCAAGCGTGACTCTTGCACCTTCATAGGTTAAAGAAGAAAACATTAAAATAGGTGTAGGGCATTCTGACATGATATGACGAACTGCCGTAACGCCATCCATAACCGGCATTTCGTAGTCCATCGTAATAACATCAGGATGGATTTTCTTAACTAACTCGAGAGCTTCACGGCCATTAGAGGCTGCGCCCACTACCTTGATTTCGGGAACACTACTTAAAATTTCATGTAGTCGTTTCCTGAAAAAGCCTGAGTCATCAACAATTAGAACGGAGACGGTCACTTATAAACACAGCCTCCATTGAAACTGAGTGAGTTTTTGCAAAATTTTGGCCCTGATTTGTTCGCAGGATACGCAACACAATGTTTTAAGCCTTAAGCATACCTGTCTAACAAACTTGGAATATCGAGTATTAAAGCAATTCGCCCATCACCGGTAATTGTGGCGCCTGCCATACCAGCAGTACCATGAAGCATGTCGCCTAATGGTTTAATAACCACTTCTTCTTGGCCGACCAATTGATCAACGATAAATCCAACTCGTTTATTACCTACCGACACAATGACTACGTGAGCAGACTCAGCATCTTCTGTATAACCTTTCACCAGCCATCGCTTTATGTAAAAAAGAGGGTAAACATTATCTCGGACAACAACACACTCTTGACCATCGACTATATTTGTTCGTGTTAGATCAAGATGGAATATTTCGACAACGCTAACCAGTGGGAAAGCAAATGATTGATTGCCCAATTTAACCATTAAGGTGGGCATAATAGCCAAAGTTAACGGTACTTTTATAGATAACCTTGAGCCTTTACCAAGCTCTGAATCAATACTTACAATACCATTTAATTGCGTAATTTTGGTTTTAACAACATCCATCCCGACGCCGCGTCCAGAGACATCAGAAATTTCGGTTTTGGTCGAAAAACCCGGTGCAAAAATCAGGTTAAAACATTCTGTATCGCTTAATCGATCAGCCGCATCCTGATCATATATACCTTTTTCAACTGCTTTTGCACGTAAGACTTCTGCATCCATACCCGCGCCATCATCCTCAATAGCGAGCATGATATGATCACCTTCTTGCTGAGCAGACAGCACAACCTGGCCAATACGCTCTTTGCCTTTTTGTGCGCGTACATCTGGCATTTCAATACCATGATCGACCGCATTTCTAACCAAGTGAACTAGAGGATCAGAAAGTGCTTCAACCAGGTTTTTATCAAGATCTGTTTCTTCACCCACTAATACCAGATTAACTTCTTTTTTAAGATTCCTTGCCAAATCCCTGACAACACGTGGAAATCTACCAAAAACCTTCTTAATCGGCTGCATCCGAGTTTGCATCACGGCTGACTGTAAGTCGCCCGTTACAACGTCGAGATTAGAGACTGCTTTCTGCATAGCTTCATCAGCACTCGCATCACCTAAACGCTTAAGGCGATTTCTAACAAGTACTAACTCACCCACCATATTCATGATGTCATCTAAACGCCTGGTATCAACCCTGACGGTTGTTTCTGTCGCAATGGCATCATTTTTCTTAGGTGATGCAGCTTTACTTGGAGCTGGGGCTGGCTTAGGTGCAGGTTTAGGCTCCACTTTCGCAACAGGTTCAGGAGGGCTAACTGGCGCTCTAGGCGGAATCTTAGCCGGCTCATTTGCTTTAGGCTGTGTTTCCGGATTGGCAGCAGCTATCGTTGGAGAGCCTCCAGAGCCATGTAATTCATCTAATAGATTTTCAAACTCATCATCCGTGATAAGATTATCATCAGACGGTATATTTGATACAGGGGCTGAATTAGTCGCTGCTGAACTAGAATTTTGAGGTGCCTTTTCTGCATTAAATTTACCTTCGCCATGAAGTTCATCTAATAACTTTTCAAATTCTGCCTCACTAATATCACCTGCCTCACCTGAAGAGGCTTGAGCAGCATCGTCATCAATAAATAATTCAGCACCCGCACTACTTGAGCTAGTAGGCGCGCCGATGGGCTTGCCTGACCCATGAAGGTCATCTAATAAGTTCTCAAATTCATCATCTGTTATTTCATCCGGCTCTGCTGAACCAGCATCAGAAGAACTAACTGCTGGCGTATCGCCATCCAGAGCATCTAATAATTGTTCAAATTCATCATCGGTAATATCTCCATCACTCGATGACTCTGAAACAGCCTGTTCAGGCTCTGACACTACTACTGGCGCTGCTTCTGCTGGTTTTGCAAAGCGCTGTAAATCATTTAATAGTTCTGGACTTGCTGGCGTGGCAGCTTTGCCATCACGCACTTCATCAAACATTTCATTGACGGCATCTAAAGCACGCAGTACGACATCCATTAGATCAGCGTCGACACTTCGCTTACCATTTCGAAGAATATCGAAGACATTTTCTGCAATGTGGCAACACCCTACCAACGCATCCAATTGAAGAAACCCGGCTCCACCTTTTACTGTATGAAATCCGCGAAAAATAGCATTCAACAAATCTTTATCTTCAGGATTGTTCTCAAGATCTACTAATTGCTCAGAAAGAAGCTCGAGTATTTCACCTGACTCAACAAGAAAGTCTTGAAGTATCTCATCATCTGCTTCAAACCCCATCGTTTATGCCCCTTTAAAATCCTAAACTAGAAAGTAAATCGTCAACGTCATCCTGCCCTGCGACTAAATCTTCACGCTTTTCAGCGTGGAGTTGTGGACCTTCACCTTCGATACCTGTTTCTTGTTTTTCTAATTGATGAACGGTGCCAGTCAGTTCGTCGACTTTACCTGCCATTCTTACCAGTTCAACCAAGCTTAGCTCAACATCTTTGACTAAGCCCATTACTCTGTTTATAACCTGGCCTGTTAAATCTTGGAAATCTTGAGTTAACAATATTTCCGACAAGTTAGCGTATACCTTGTCGGAATCATCAGATAACTTGGCAAGAAATGTTCCCATTGTTGCCGTCAAAATTCTAAACTCTTCTGGCTTCATCTGTTTTTTCTGAAGCCTTGTCCAGTCTTCTTTTAGTTGCTGTGCTTCGTTGCTTATACCTGAGGCATAAGGCATGGTCGCCTCAACTAAATCCAAGGTTTTATTCGCCGCTTTATTAGTCATATCGACGACATACGCTAACCTATCGGACGCATCCTCAATAGAGTTTAAGTCTGTGTCAGGTGAGTTAGCAGAATCAATATGAAAGTTCCGTATTGATTCATGAAGAGAGCGAGTCAAACGACCCACTTCGATATAAAGGGTTTTATCGCGGGTATTATTCAAATCAGAGATAATTGAAAGTGCGCCTGACATGTTACCGCTATCAAGCATTTCTTTAAGTTGAGTCGCTTGCGCTTTTAAAGTTTCTTCAAACTCCATTGACGAATCACTCATTTGCTTAACTTCAGTCATGAATGGCTTTGCCTTATGAATCGATACGTTCAAAGATTTTTTCGATTTTCTCTTTTAATACCGCTGCAGTAAATGGTTTTACAACATAACCATTCACACCAGCCTGGGCAGCCGCAACAATCTGATCCCGTTTCGCTTCTGCAGTTACCATTAATACAGGTAAGGTTTTGAGGCTTTCATCAGCACGAACATGCTGTAATAGCTCAATACCCGTCATGCCTGGCATATTCCAATCGGTCACTAAGAAATCATATTTTCCGGTTTGAAGCATAGGCAGGGCTGTATTCCCATCGTCTGCTTCATCTGTATTGGAAAACCCTAAATCTCTTAGCAGGTTTTTTATAATGCGTCTCATTGTAGAAAAATCATCTACTACAAGAATTTTCATATCTTTATTCAAGTCGACCTCCGCTTCTGTCGATACCCGAAATTACAATTTAAATACCTAAAAACAAGTCTAGTCGCTGTTCTTGGGGTAGCCAGTTTTTTTTAACATTTGTTTCACGAAAGAGCGTTTTTCGCCTATCGTGCTTATTATCGAACTTTATAAAAAATACATAGTTTGCAATGCCCTTTATCTTTCCGGGATCTTACTAAGACCATTGCGTCAGTCTTGACTTCAATCTCATCGCTGCTTGAGCATGAATCTGACTAACCCTTGACTCACTAACCGACAAAACCAAGCCTATTTCTTTAAGGTTTAATTCTTCTTCGTAGTAAAGAGATAACACCATTTTTTCTCTTTCAGGAAGATTGTCGATTTCTTTAATCAAATTTTCTTTAAATGCATCATTAACAGCATTATGAATCGGTGAATTCGAATCCGAAGCATAACCATCAAGATTCAACTCGCCTTGCTCATTTAACTCTTCAAAACTAAATAATTTACCACCATTACTATCTTTCAGGCAGGAAAAATATTCATCCAAGGTCATATTTAGCTCATAGGCTATCTCTTCATCCTGAGCATCTCGACCTTGTGTGCCTTCGATATGTTTAATCGCTGCAGCAATACGTCGTGCATTTCTATGCACTGAACGTGGCACCCAGTCCCCCTTGCGAATTTCATCCATCATGGCACCGCGAATACGAATACCCGCATAGGTTTCAAACGAGGCACCTTTACTGAGCTCGTATTTACGAGAAGCTTCAAGCAAGCCGATCATTCCTGCCTGAATCAGGTCATCGACCTGAACACTTGCTGGAAGTCTGGCGAGCAGATGATGCGCTATCCGTTTCACCAAAGATGCATGGTTTCGGACTAACTCATCTGATCGCTGGAGCTGAACATCGTTATACATCAAATTGACTGTTCATTTTTAGGGTTAAGTTAACTTGAAGTTGTCTGAACAAGCCGCTCTACAAAAAACTCCAAATGTCCTTTTGGTGAGGATGGTAGAGGCCAACTATCTGCTTTTTGCGCCAAGGTACGATAAGCTAATGCTGCTTTAGATCGTGGATAGACATCAGAAACAGCGCGCTGCCTTTGAACTGATTTTTTAACAGCTTCATCAAAGGGAATACTACCAACATATTGCAATGCTACATCTAAAAAGCGCTCGGTTACATGCGATAGCTTTGAATACAAATGACGACCTTCTTCTTGGGTTTTAACCATATTAGCCAAAACACGAAACCGGTACATACCATAATCACGATTTAATAACTTAATAAGCGCATAGGAGTCAGTGATTGACGTCGGCTCATCACAGACAACAACAATCACCTCTTGTGAGGCTCTCAAAAAGGATACAACACCATCCGAGATACCCGCTGCTGTATCTATCACCAAAACATCTAAATCGTTAGAAAGCTCGCTAAAGGCATTGATCATACCTGCATGCTCTAAATTATTCAGCGATACCATTTTTTGAGTACCTGAGGATGCCGGTACTACTTTGACACCTTTAGGGCCATCAACCAATATATCTCTAAGTGAGCATTCACCACTAATAACATCTGCTATATTTCGCTTAGATGTAATACCTAAAAGTACATCAATATTCGCCAGCCCCAGATCAGCATCCAATAGAACAACGCGTCGACCCATTTCAGCTAGCTGGATAGACAAGTTGATGGAAACATTACTTTTTCCTACGCCACCTTTCCCACCCGTAACGGCAATGACTTGTACTGGACCTGAATTCGCCATACAGGCTTTTTCCCTCTATTACTGCTTGTTGATTTTACTGTCCACCGCATTTATTTGGCGAACTTAAAAACAGTCTAGCAGAACTATTTGAAATTATGCAGAATGAGATAATATACTTTCTTTTATTTCATTAGCGCTCTTGATAGGACCAAATGGTTCGGATTGGTCATTCACTCGAATGGTGACCCAGCGTTCTGACGTATTTAATAAAGTCTGTGCCCGCTCAAACATTGCGTGTGCATCGAATAAATGAATATCTTCTGGCACGCGCTGGCCATCCGTAAAGTAACTCGCCTTCAAACCGGTATCCATCAAAAAGCTGAGTGCTTCACCCAAACTAACCGCTTCATCAATTTTAGTCACAATAACACCAGACAAATCAAGCACTTTATAATTATGGTAAATGGATGACATAACCTGATATTGACCAACAGCAGAGACCGTCAAGTAACATTCGATTTTATATTTTGAAAGCTTAATTTCCTGAAGCTGCTCAGTCCAACAACTGTCAGAATGCATTAAACCAGCAGTATCGACTAAGACTATTTTTTTCTGACTCAATTTATCTAAAATCATATCTAGGGAATGATCTTCATTCACCGTATGTACAGGCACATTCAGAATTCGACCAAATACTTTTAACTGTTCGTGAGCTGCTATTCGATAACGATCTGTAGTGACCAAGGCGATATTATCAGCGCCATATTCCATGACGTAACGCGCAGCCATTTTACCAATTGTCATCGTTTTGCCGCTACCTGTCGGCCCAACTAAAGCAAACACCCCTTGCCTATCAATTATTTCGCTATGCTCAACACGAATAGATTTCTCTATAAACTGACCAAGATGCTGCCAACATACATCAAATTGTTTTTCTATTCCGATATTATCTGAACGTTTAAGCCATAAATTCAATTCGCTTGATAAGACATGGCGAACAGATTTTGATAAACATAAAGAATCAAACATTTTATCAACCTGTTGCTCAAGCAAACTTTTTTTCTGAACAAGAACGCCATCATTATCTCTACTAGGCTGTTTTGCTAACAAGTCTTTTATTTCTAGAATTTCAGCCCTCATTGCCGACAAAGAATCATGATTTAAGACTTCTTTTGAAGTTGATTTTTGCGAAGATTTCGATCCGTTAACAGAAGAACTGATTAGTTTATCTTGATTAGCCAAGTCTTGCTCTGAGGGAGCAGGCTCTTTATACTTTTTGGCACGAACGGCTTCAATTTTTCGTTTTGCTTGCTCCATTTCACGCTGTAGCTGTAAATGTTTTTCTGCATGCATTCGCGCTAGCTGTGATGGGCTGGGTTCACCTCGAGAAGCTATTTCTACTTCGACCGGCTCTTGCTCCCAATTCTCTTCATAATCAAGAGCCGCGACAATTTCAACACCGCCTTCGACTTTCGAATTAGAGAGTATTACCGCATCAGGGCCAAACTCTTCTCTCACGATACGTAAGGCATCTTGCATTGTGGTAGAAAAAAAGCGTTTAACTTCCATAGGATTCACCTACACCATATTTAAAATTTGCACTTGGGCAGCTTTTAAAGTCATTTTTTTGACTACACATAGCTTACTGCCCTACCGTTGCCACAATCGTAATTTGTTTATTATTAGGTATTTCTTGATAAGACAATACTTTTAACTGCTCTATACCAAAGCGAACAAATCTTGCCAATACTGGCCTTAATGGGCCTGATACCAGTAGAATTGCTGGCTTACCTAACATTTCCTGGCGTTGTGCAGATTCATTCAATGATCTCTGAAGCGTCTCTACAATACGCGGCTCTAATATCATTCCCATATCGTCCGTTGCGCCACTTTTTTGTGACTGTTGTACTGACTTAAGCAACAACTGTTCCAAGTCTGCCTCCAAGGTGATAACAGGGATTTCCGCTTCATTGCCACAAATATTCTGAATAATCATGCGACGCATACCTTGTCGACATAGTTCCGTTAAAAAGCCTGGATCAACACTTTTCGTTGTAACATTCACCAGCGCCTCCGCAATCGAACGCATATCACGAATGGGAACGTCTTCAAGTAACAGGTTTTGCAATACTTTCAGCAATAAACTTACAGATACCGTATTTGGCACCAACTCTTCAGACAATTTAGGCGACACTTTGGCAAGCTGGTCCAACCATTGCTGCACCTCTTCATGACCGATTAACTCACTGGAGTGCTTTTGTAAAACCTGATTTAAGTGCGTCGCCACGACAGTACTGGCATCTACCACTGTATACCCTAGCGTTTGAGCATAGTCCTTCTGGGAGGATTCAATCCAAATAGCATCCAAACCAAAGGCAGGATCTTTCCCAGCAATGCCATCAATTTTACCAAAAACTTGACCTGGGTTAATTGCCAGCTCTTTTTCGGGATGAATCTCAGCCTCTGCTATGGTCACGCCCATTAAGGTAATACGATAAACATTCGGCATAAGGTCCAAGTTATCTCGAATATGTACAGAGGGCATTAAAAATCCAAGCTCTTGCGAAAGCTTCTTTCTGACACCTTTTATACGCCCCAGTAATGCGCCACCTTGCGATTTATCCACCAAAGGTATAATACGATAACCAACCTCTAAACCGATAATATCCACCGTCAGCACATCATCCCAGCCTAATTCTTTGTGCTGTTCAGACCCGGTAGACTTTTGAGCTTCTATTTTTTCATTTTCAGATTGAGGTGATATTTGAGCCGAACCACCCGCCTTGCCTCCAGACTTTTTAGAGAAGAAAGGGGTATTACCGTCAACTGATTCAGCTTCTTTACGCTTTCTTTCGCCATACCATGCGATACCCAGCATACCAAAGCCCAACCCCAGGAATGCAAAATGCGGCATTCCTGGCACAAGCCCCATAATGATCATGATTCCAGCAGAAATATATAAAGCTTTAGGGGACAAGAACATCTGACTGGAAACCTGATCAGACATGCCTTGCGCAGAATTTACGCGCGTCACCATGATGGCCGCAGCCGTCGATAATAACAAAGAAGGAATCTGGGCAACCAAACCATCACCAATGGTTAACAAGGAGTACTTTTCAATAGCATCTGCAAATTCAAGGTCATGCTGCATCATACCTATCGCTAAGCCACCAATCATATTAATTGCCAAGATTAATAAACCAGCAACCGCATCACCTCTTACAAACTTGCTTGCACCATCCATGGAGCCATAAAAGTCTGCTTCTGTGGCAATTTCTTCACGCCTTTGCTTGGCTTCTTCTTGCTCGATAAGCCCCGCATTTAAATCAGCATCGATAGCCATTTGCTTACCCGGCATAGCATCCAGAGTGAAACGAGCACTTACTTCAGAGACCCTTCCGGCACCTTTGGTGACAACCACAAAATTGATTATCATGAGAATCGCAAAGACCACTAAGCCTACCGCATAGTTACCACCAATAACGACTTCACCAAAGGCCTCAATAACTTTACCGGCCGCATCACCACCTTCGTGCCCTTCAAGTAACACCACACGCGTCGAGGCAACATTTAAAGCCAAGCGTAATAAGGTAGCAACCAGCAAAATCGTTGGAAAGATTGCAAACTCAACTGGCCTCAATGAGTAAACACACACAAGCAAGACAACCAAAGCCAAAGCAATATTAAATGTAAACAACAAGTCCAACAGAAAAGGCGGCACAGGCAAAATCATCATACCCAATATCGCAACGAGAATTAAAGGAATGGCTACATTACCAGTCGCTATAAATTTCATTTGTTGAAATATTGTCGATTCTTGCATACAACTACTTCTTAGATTAATGAAGTTATTAAAAAAAACGCCATAAAGATGGCGAAAAAACGTTATTTTCAATTCAATCTTAAGTCATGCAATAATTACACCCATCAAACAATTATGTTTTTAAACAATTGGTTAGGATAGAAAATGACTTAATGGTGTCAAACTATATTGCAAAAACTAACACCAAGCACAGCAAGAAGGGTTAAGGGTTAAGGGTTAAACTTTAAGTCATCAGGAATAGGGAAATCTGGCATTTTAGGGCGAGGAGAAACGCGGCGCTTAAATTGCTTAAGCTGAAATACATAGGCTAATACCTGCGCAACAGCCAAATAAAGACCATTTGGGATCTCCTGACCCACATCGGCATGATGGTAAACCGACCTGGCCAATGGTGGAGCCGCAACCTGCTCAATATCATGCGCTTTGGCAATTTCTCTTATTTTTAAAGCCATATGATCATGACCTTTTGCTAATAAAATAGGCGCGCCATCTTTTTCAGGATTATATCTTAGCGCGACTGAAAAGTGAGTAGGATTAGTAATGACAACATCGGCCTGAGGGACATCCTGCATCATACGACGCTGCGCCATATCCATCTGCAACTGCCTTATCTTTTGCTTGACCTCAGGTTTACCCTCGGTATCTTTATATTCATCTTTTACCTCTTGCTTGGTCATTTTCAAGTTTTTAAGGTGATCATAAATTTGAAAAGGCACATCCACAGCCGCTATCACAATCATCGTACAAGACAATAGAAAAAAGCTCCAACCAAGAATTTGGCTAGCATGCACCATCGCAGGCACAACATTCTCATGACCTAAACCAAGCAACTCTGGCATTTGAGAACGAATAATAATGACAGCAAACACCATCACGAGCGTTACTTTAGCGATAGCTTTTAGAAGTTCAACTAAAGACTTAAGCGAAAACATTCTCCCAACCCCTTTGATTGGGTCGAGCTTACTGAACTTAGGTATTAATGATTTCGCGGAAAACAACATGCCGCCCAAAACAACAGACCCCACAATAGCGGCCATAAATAAAACAACGAGAAAAGGTAAAATAATTGCAGACACTTCTATCGCGGCATTCATAAGATAAAGACTCATTTGCTTCGTATCGAACGCAGCTTCTCGCGTAAAGGTAAAACTTGCCGTCATAACATCCATTAAGCTTTGGCCAATTCTCGAACCAAAAATAAGTAGACCGGCCGCACCAGCCATCAATATAAAAGTGGTATTTAATTCTTTCGAGCGGGGAACCTGACCTTCTTCACGCGCTTTTTCAATTCGCCTGCCAGTGGGCTCTTCGGATTTATCTTGACTACTGTCACCACCTTCTGCCATGCCACTAGCCCCCCTTTATTTCTCGGAAGAACTCAAAGAGTTCACGACTAAAACGCTCAAACATGGGCGCAAGCTCTGTGACACTCGACCAAACCAAAAATAAGCCAAATATCATCCCTATCGGAAAACCAAGCGTAAATACATTCATTTGTGGCGCTGCTCGCGTCACAATACCAAACGACAAGTTAACAATAAGAACAGAGGTAATCACAGGCAGCGCAACCAAAAGCGCCGACGCAAAAAGCCAATTAATTTTTATAAGGAATGACCATAATTCTGTGGGCTGAACACTAATTCCACCTAATATATCCTGAGATATCGGCCAAACCTGAAAGCTTTCAACAATGGTTTCGATCATGACCAAGTGACCATTCATAGCTAGAAATATCAAGGTAACGCAAACCAGATATATTTGAGACAAGACCGTAACGGTTACACCATTTGTAGGGTCAACCATGGAAGCAAAACCCAAGCCCATCTGCATTGCAATTAACTGCCCCGCCACGACAAATATTTGCATTAACATAACAAACATAAACCCCATCAGAGCACCAATAAATACCTGCTGAACAGTAATTAATAAGGTATTGAGAGAAAGCGCATCAACTAAAGGAACTTCCGGGATAAGCGGTGCTACCAATAAGGCCAACAATAAAGCCATCCCGCTACGCACACGCATGGGTACAAGCTGGGTACCAAACACAGGAATAATCATCAGGAAGCTAGCAATACGAAACATAGGCCACACAAATGCCCCCACCCACGCGCCTATTTGTGCATCAGTGAATTCCACAAGCTTAACCTATTAGAATGGGTATATTGCGGATGAGATCTACCGAATAATCTATGATTTTTTGCATCATATACGGCCCAGCAGCAATCAGCACAAACAGCGTAATCAGTAATTTGGGTAGAAAGCTAAGCGTCTGCTCGTTTATTTGAGTCGCAGCCTGAAAGACACTAACAATCAGACCGATAATCAAGCCTGGCAACAAAATTAGCGTGACGAGCGTGAGAATGATGTAAATTGCATCACTTACAATATCTATCGCAACTTCAGGCGTCATGGGTTTTCCTGCATATTTATAACTGTTATCTTCTGAATAAAAGAGCCGTATTAAATACCAAAACTCGCCGCTAAGCTTCCCATAACAAGGGCCCAACCATCTATCAAGACAAAAAACATAATTTTAAACGGTAATGATATAATCATGGGCGACAACATCATCATCCCCATGGCCATCAAAACACTGGCTACCACCATATCAATAATCAAAAACGGCAAAAATAACAAAAAGCCTATCTGGAAGGCTGTTTTTAACTCACTTGTTACAAATGAAGGCATCAAGACGGTAAAAGGTAAATCATCTAACGATTCATATTCAACACCTGAAATTCTAACAAACAAAGCAATATCATCTTCTCTTGTTTGGCCCAACATAAACTCTCTAAATGGCTCGCTCGCTTTTTTCACCGCCTCTAAAGGTGCTAGTTTTTCATTAAGATAAGGTTGAATCGCCGTTTGATTCACCTTTTCGAGTACTGGAGACATGATAAAAAAAGTTAGAAAGAGACTTAAACCTAAGACTATTTGATTTGAGGGTGTTTGCTGAAGACCCAGCGCTTGCCGCAATATTGAGAACACGATAATAATTCTCGTAAACGACGTCATCATCATCAGCATCGCAGGCAAAAATGTTAGCGCAGTCATTAACGCTAATATCTGCATCGTCACTGAATAGCTTTGTGACCCATCTTTATTGGTGACTAGCTTAATAGCCTCTATACCTACATCTACTGCCAAAGCGTGTGTTGAAGCAAAAGCAAATAAACAAAGAACCAGTATATGTCTAAGAAGCATGACCATTCCTATTTTGGGTCGTATTGTCTGATGTATTGCCTGATGTATTGTCTGATGTGTTGCCTGATACATTGTCTGATGTGCTGTCTGACATATTGCCTGATGCATTATTTGCTTTAACTGAACTTAAAACAGACTGCAGTTTTGCAGCAAAATCATGTTGACCAGTTGCTTTTTTATTAACGTCGAGTGGTATAACGGCTTCGCCGAAAGAATGTAAATGGCTGATTTGCTGGGTGGTGACGCCTATCAGAAATTGCTGGCCTTTAATATCTATTAAGGCTATTCGCTCTCTGGCTCCCAGTGGAATAGAGGTGACAACCTTCATCTCTCTGTTCCCCGAAAAGCTCATACCACCAAAGCGTTTAACGAACCATGCCAAGGCGAGAATAAAGCCTATCATACCGATTAAAACAAGCAGAATGATCGGCCAGTTTGTAAAAACGGCTACATCTTTACTAAGCGTTACTTGAGGCGATGGTTCAGCATGAACAATAGATGAAAGCAGCCAAGTAACGGCAAACAACATTATTTGGCTGTTTAGTATGGTCGCTAATATTTTCAATGCTAACCCAATCGGCGAATACGTTCTGTTGGACTAACGACATCCGTCAAACGTATCCCAAATTTTTCATTCACCATAACCACCTCGCCATGAGCTATCAAGGTACCATTGATTAGGACATCCAAGGGTTCACCGGCAAGCCTGTCTAATTCGATAACCGAGCCTTGATTTAATTGTAATAAGTTTCTAATGGGTATCGAGGTATTTCCGACTTCCATCGATATAGTGACAGGAATATCTAGAATGACATCTAAGTCTGGAGCCATATTCCCCTGCTTAACACCATCAGAAGGTTTGAATGACTCTAATGGTGCCGCTTTAATATCGTCATCACCGCCTTCGACGGCATCAGCTTCTGCCATTGCCGCAGCCCATTCATCTTCAACATTATCTTCAGAATCGCCGGATTCTTCCATTGCTGATTCCCACTCGGCGGCTAGTTTTTCATCTTCGCTCATACCATCTTGAGAATTATCATCACTCATCGCTTTCTACCATCGTTGATACGTTTTTAGGGCGTATTATGCGTTCTTCAATCTTTGCGGCCAATGCACCATTACTCTGCCCAAGGCGCGCTTTAAACATGGGAACTTTATTAGCTGATACGGTCACAAACTCGGGAAAATCTATCGGTATAATATCCCCTGCTTTAATTTTAGCAACATCGCGCAAAGATATTTTATCCTCAAGCACCGTGACATTTACCGGAACCTTAGCATTCAAAAGATCTTTGCGTATGGTTGTCATCCAACGCTCGTCAACATCATCTACATCACTTTGAACACCTGCATCAAGAACTTCCCGAATAGGCTCAATAGTCGAATAAGGAATCGCTAAATGAAGATCACCACCACCACCATCAAGTTCAATATGAAAGGTACTGATGACAACGACTTCGCTGGGGCTAACAATATTTGCCATAGACGGATTTACTTCAGAGTTCACATATTCAAAATCGAGTTTAAAAACGGCACTCCAAGCTTCTTTCATATCGATAAAAACTTGCTCTAATACCATATGAACAACACGAATTTCTGTCGGTGTGAACTCACGACCTTCAATTTTAGCGTGTCGACCATCTCCACCAAAAAAATTATCCACTAACTTAAAGACAAGTTTGGCATCAAAGATGAACAAACCCGAACCTCGAAGAGGGCGAAGCTTTACAATATTCAAACTGGTTGGGACGTATAGAGTATGAATATACTCCCCGAACTTCATAATTTGGACGCCTCCGGTTGAAACATCCGCATTGCGACGCAGCAGGTTAAATAGACTAATTCGTGTATAACGGGCAAAACGTTCATTGATCATTTCCAAGGTTGGCATGCGACCACGAACAATACGATCCTGACTCGCTAGATCATAATTGCGTATGCCTTCTTCATCAACATCATCATCGGTGTCGATATCTCCATCATCAACACCGTGCAATAAAGCATCTATTTCATCTTGTGATAATAAATCTTGCACATTCGCATCCGGTTTATTGAATTAGTAAAACGCTCTATTTAAAACGTGTAAGGTTCATTCTAAATCTAATCTTATTTTGTTACTGCAATACAAAATTCGTAAAGTAGACATTTTCTATTGGAGCACTGCCTTCACTTTCTAAGACAACATTAATAATTTCGACAGTTTTAAGCTGTAAATCAACCTTGCCTGCTTCTGTTTTTATGGTATTAAAATCCATACCACCATAAGTACTAATTAAACGCGAACGAATCAAGGGCATATGATATTCCAAGGCATTAAATGCAGACGCATCTCGACTGGAAACAGATAAGGATATTTGCATATATCTCTGCCGACCCTCAACATTAAACGTTACTAGAAAAGCGGGCTTTATATCCAAGTAACTAGCAGGCATTTTAACCGGCTCTTCTGGCACGGTCGACTCTTCTGCGCCATCATTACTATCACTGCCATCACTCAATAGAAACAGCGTCACACCAACCGATAAACCAATCGCTAGTATTGCCACTAGAATAATAACAATGATCACTTTCTTTTTAGATTTGCTTCCTGTCTCTTCAGTTTGCTCTGTATTATCTTCAGCCACGCCAAATTCCCGTCAATATCGTTTAAAGCTGCTGTTATTCACTACATGCAGCAAGTTACATACCACTTAGATAACCTTGCTAATAAAATATTAACTTAAGGCTCTATACCTTTCTCATTTTACTAGTTTAGACGATAGTTAAGAAATTAGCAGACCAAAAGCAGTTAAGCGAAATAATCGACTAAATTTGTTTCTTTAAGTGTCATAGTTTGTTCCACCACATCTTCATCTAATTCACTCATATCTCTTCCCGATCCTGCAAATTCAGGCCTATCGTCACCTGAACCTTGTTGCCCTGAATTCCCTCTGGCATTAGAGTCAATACTTACCTCGCCAACATTAATACCATTGGCCTCCATCATCTCACGCAGACGGACAACACTTGATTCTAATAAATCTTTTACGGATGAATTGCTTACATTAAAAGTAATCGATGCAACATCATTCTGAACATTAATTTTCACATCAATAGGCCCCAGCTCGGCAGGATTAAGATGCATTTCTGCTGCACTAATATTACGCCCAGAAAACCATACAACTTTCTGGCTAAGCTCATCACTCCAGTTTTGAGCAGTAACCGGCGTACTTAAGGTTGTTGAATACTGTTTAAGCCCCTCACCTGCTGACTTAAGCTGAAGATCTGAAAAATTATTAACCGCTCTATCTTTAACCTCCAAATCCGTATCAACAAATACATTTGTTTTATCAGTTTCATCAAATGTTTTTTCTACCACTAACTGCTCCATTTGAAGCTGAAAAGAGCGATCTGTTTTAGGCACTAGTTGCTCGGGCATCAAACCAGTATCAGAAACGTTGTCTGCTGAAATCAGGCCATTCTGAGACATTTGTTGTGGATCATATTTCTGCCAATTACTGCCATCGCTTCGCCCATTTCCTGAATTGAATGAAAAACCGAGCAATGTCGGTGTGACACCTTGCTTCTGAGCTTCATCCTTGTAACTAACAACATTAATTATTTGGCTTAGCTGCGAAAGAGCAAAGTCAAGACCGCTTAATTGATCTGCTGGCAAACCTTCCTGCTCATTAATAGCATTACTTAGATCGTTTATTTTCGTTTGAAGTTGCTTAAAAAAATCCGGCAAACTTACGCCTAATTGCCCCTCACCAAGCCCTTGAGTGGTTAAATCATTCCCATTTAAAAACGATGTCAATTCTGATAATTCTGCAATATCTAAATCAAATTGAGACAATTCTTCAGAGAGCTTTTCAAGTGATGAGAGTAGTTCTTTTCTTTGCATACCTTCGTCTAATTCAGCCTTATCTGGATTCAATTGACTAACAACAGAAGATAGCATATTAGTAAACTTATTAGCATTAGCCGGGCTTTCAAGCGTTTCAACGGAAGTATCCAAGGGCTTGGACTTAGTATTTAAAGACAGGTCTTTTCCAGGCAAAGATGACAACAATAATTCTGGCATAGTGTTTTGTTCCTAGTGCAGATTATTCAATAGTAATTACGCTGCTAACCCTCAACATAAGTCAAAGATCTCAGTTATGCGTAATCTAAATAATGCGAAATTCAAGCCAACTTTAACAAGCCTGATCCAGGAGGTGTTTTAAACAGGGTACTTGAGGCAAGTATCACTACATAATAAATGCATTGTTTTTATATCGGTAGACAAGACAAGACGTATCTACTTAGGTAATGCCTTGATTGAAAACAGCTGATCAAAATTGGCTATTTCAAGAATTTTATAGACTTCCGGAATACAGTTGATAATAGAAATACGAGTCTCTTTTATAGCATAGTCTTTTAGTAGTAAAAGCATGCCTAATGCAGAACTATCAAGATAATTAAGATCTGACATATTCAATATATAATGATTAACAGTCTCTTTTGGGTAACTATGATATATCTCACTGAATTTTTCATATAATGTAAAATCCAGGCGCCCACTAAAGTTAAATTCTAGCGTTTTATCTAACTCTTTGTGTTGATGGTGAATTATCATAATATTTAATCCTAGTATTTTAAGCGTTATTTAATACATGCATCTAGTAACACACGGGCAATATTCTGGATAGGCAATATTTTCTGTGCCGCATTTAATCTGACGGCTGAGCCTGGCATACCCCACACGACACTCGTCGCTTCATCTTGTGCGAATGTTGCGCCACCCGCATCTAATATATTTTTTAAACCTTGGGCACCGTCATTCCCCATTCCTGTAAGAATTACACCTACTGCATGTTTACCCACACACTTAACAACTGAATCAAATAACACATCCACAGAGGGTTTATGTCCATTGACTTTTTCTGAATCATTCAGAAAAGTAACCAGATACCCGCCCCTCTCCTTCACTTCTAAATGGAAGTCTCCCGGTGCTAAATAAGCATGCCCGGGCTCTAACTTCATGCCTGTACTCGCTTCTTGAACCTTAACTTTTGATTTTGAATCCAAACGAAGCGCAAGGGAAGCACTAAACGCAGCCGGAATATGTTGCGCTAATAAAATAGGGGGGGCATTATCGGGTATCGATTGAAGTACATCCCTGATCGCTTCCGTGCCACCCGTTGAGCTACCCATTACAATCACCTTGCGAGTATCATATTGACGGTGTGCAATATCCAAAGGTTTGCTTTCTAATATTTTTTCATGTGCTGAAAGATTAGCGCTTGCCGCATTCCGAACTTTCTCTTGAATCACAGCGGCATATGAATTGAGACTATCCCAGGCATTACCTTGCGGCTTAGCAACATAATCCACAGCCCCGATAGCGAGCGCATCGAGTGTTGCTGGCGCACCTTTTTGGGTGAGTGTTGAAATCATGACAACAGGCATTGGCCGTAAACGCATTAGATTACGTAAAAAGGTAATACCATCCATTTTCGGCATTTCAATATCAAGCGTTAGTACATCGGGATTAAACTGCTTTATCTTCTCTCTAGCGTCTAAGGGATGCTCTGCTGTCGCAACAACTTCCATGTCATCTGAAGAAGAAATTATTTCAGTTAATAATTGCCTGATTAGTTCTGAATCATCAACAACTAATACTTTGATTTTTCTCAAACGAAAACTCCAATACTGTTTATGCAAATACTTATACAAATACCTGGCGACTTTAGTATCACTTATGTTCAATCAAATAATTCAACACCACCACTCGGAGCAGGTTTATCATTTAAATTATGGCTGTAGCTAATTTCACGCTGCAAAATTGTATCGTTCTGAGTCTGTCGCAACTTACGAATTTTGACAGCACCGGTATCTGGAAAATACAAAACCTTACGAGGGTAAATATCGCCTACATCACTGGCTGCCAACTCAAAGTTCTCTTCATAAATATATTTTTTTACATAAGCAATATTTCTTTCTCCAATATCTGTCATATTGGAGAGAACATTACCGCCACCAAATACCTTTATTTCCAGATTTCTTCGTGTTCCGCCAAGCTTTAAAATTTCGTTGATCAAAAACTCCATTGCCCAGTTACCATAACGAGAAGCAGAGCTAGTTGAACTCCCCCAGTTTTCGGTTGAATGCACACCTTGCATAGGTAACATAAAGTGATTCATTCCGCCTATACCTAACTCAACGTCTCTGATGCAGGCAGAGATGCATGAGCCCAGAACCGTCACAATCATTTCGCCAGTCTTACTCACATAAAATTCACCTGGCATTATTTTCGCTGCCGGGACATTCATCTGCTTATCCCAATAGCGGTTTATATGCTCAAATCCCGGTAAGACCGGAGGTAATGGGCGATTCTCAGACATTCAAAC
>TARA_R110002072_G_scaffold173600_1_pt1 | contig 55591 bp, 35 predicted proteins | sample TARA_R110002072 | Tara Oceans TARA_R110002072 (sample SAMEA4397118) | marine metagenome | biome: Polar Biome; feature: [SRF] surface water layer (ENVO:00010504); material: water (ENVO:00002006), including particulate matter (ENVO:01000060) such as... | depth 5 m | reverse complement strand
AGCTGCACATGAAGCTGCCTTAGGAGCACAAGCTGGGGCACAAGGTGCTGCACATGAGGCAGCTTTCGGTGCACACGCTGGTGCACAAGGGGCGGCACACGAAGCCGCTTTCGGTGCACACGCTGGTGCACAAGGAGCTGCACATGATGCAGCTTTTGGTGCGCAAGCCGGCGCACAGGCAGCCGGTGCGCAACACGATGGTCCGCCGAACAAGCCAGCAGAAGCACTGCTAAGGCTTGCAGCCACCACCATGAACGCGACAGTGAGAGTCGTACACTTCATTCCCGGAATCTCCTCGAAGCCTGAAATCTGAAACGATAGGTGAGTCACTCCAGTTATGAATCCGGGTGTTCCGACCCGACTCAGGAGCGCCCCCGCTGTACAGCGGCAGTTTGGGTAACACGCCAATGGTTTCGGCTCGTTCAGACCCGCATCGTTGATGAATCAGCGCCAAAAAACCGGACGAGCACCAGGCTCCGCAGATGTACCGATTGTATTGGTAACTCAGCGACAGATTATTCCAGTTGGTCCAGGCTGTGCGGGTTGTAGCGAAAATGACGAGCATGGATTCGAGCTTCGGCAGCACCGCCGGACAGCTGCAACGTCAATCGACGTACACAAATTCGTTCATGCTGAAGATTGCCTGGCACAGATCGGCCAGTGCAACCTGCTCGGCGCCACTGCGTCCGGCGCTGCGATACTCTGCCGCCTGGCCGGTAAGGAAAGCTTCCGCAAGTTTTCGCTCATCGAATGATGGTTCGCGACCAATTGCCGAGCGGTAAGCGCGATCGATCGCGTCTGTTCTTTCGGACAGACTCGCTGCGAAAGATTCCGCATACGACCGCCCCTGTGGGCTGTTCATAAACATGAGAGCCTGCGGAGCAATGGTTGTGCTGGTTCGCTGTCCGATGCTGACGAGATGCTCGGGCCAGTCGAAAAGCATCATTTCGGGAATCAACTGGCTGCGTTTAATAAAGAAGTAAACGCTGCGTCGCTTCATTCTGGAATCCAGTGTGCCAGGGCCGAACATCGTTCGATCAAGCTGGCCGGAAACCGACAGCATCGCATCGCGAATAGCTTCTCCCTCAAGCCGCTGCGGAGCACGTCGCCAGAACCAGACATTCTCTCGATCGATTTTCGCCCGCGATTCGTCATGCTCGCCAGACTGCATGTAGACGCGACTGGTCATCATCAGCTTGTGTATCCGTTTCAGTTTCCAGTCGCCATCGATCAGGTTGAGAGCCAGCCAGTCAAGCAACTCAGGATGCGTTGGCCGCTCGCCAGGAAAACCAAAATCGTTCGGAGTCGAGACGATGCCTCTGCCAAAATGGTGCTGCCATAGCCGGTTGACGATGACTCTGGCAGCCAGATGTCCCGCTCCCGATTCGGCGTCCGTAATCCAGTTGGCCAGAGCCGCGCGGCGAAAGCTCGTTCGCTCCCATCCGTTCGGAATGGCGACCTGCCAGGAGGCAGCCTTCTTTTCGGCAGGCATCAACACCTGTAAAAAACTCTGCGAAACGACTTCCTTCTTCTGGTTGACGTCGCCTCGGTTCAGAAAATTCACCTGCGGATAGAAGTGTGGGTATCCTCGACCGTCGGCGTGATGGCTCATGTGAGGGTACCCCTCGCTGGAAACCATCACTTTCGCGAGTTTGAGTTCCGGCCCGTTCGCTTTGTGATCGGTCGCCGATTTGTTCAACGCCTGCCATTCCGGAAGCGTCGTCTTGAACCAGTCAGTGGCCGTTTTCCAGGCTTCCGAAGTTTCGTCTGTCTTCTTTCGTAATTCGGTCAGAGCAGAGCTGACCTTTGCATCGAGTCCAACATTTCCGACTTCTGCCTTCGGCTGGGTTCGGTCAGAAACCGACAGACGGAATCGGCCGATCGCGTGACGGGAATTCGGATGGTTGAATGTCAGCGTGACCGTCAGCTGTGTCCCTTCTTCGTCACCGATGGCCGATTCAAAGTCGAAGACGGCGGCCTGATCTTTTCCGATTCCGCCAGCGTCGACGGCCCACCCACTGATCGGATCCGAATCAAGCGACGCTGCCACAGAGAGCGAACCTGTATTCTGCTGATGAGTCGCTCTGGCTGAAGTCAGTTTGACTTCTTTCACCGAGCCCGTTGTCCCCAGTGGCTTAACCGTGACTGTGATATTTCCGAGGGCGAAGTTGCCGTTGGCTGCTCGGCCCGGCCCTTTGTTTGGAAGCGAATCATCTTTGAGAGCTTCCAGTCGGATGGCAGTGATCGATCGACGCCGGGTTTCTGCGACGATCGTCAGCACTTCTTTTTCGGGAGCCATTCCGATGGCGAGGTGCGACCCGTCGCTTTGCTTCTCAAACTTTGAACCACCGGACGATTTGATCGACGTCGGATCGAGCGTTTCCCATGGGCTCAGCGCAGTGATCGGTGGAGCAGTCTGCAACCACTCACGAAGCCTCGAAGGTACGTCGTCCCGCTCGAACGCTCGGGTTGCCCCCGTCAGCTCAGCCAGCTTTTTCTCCCACGCAGCCTTGCGCTCGCGATTGGCTTCCGGTTCAAGGTCGACGTCGATTTCGCTGCGGATCGTCGTCGCAAAACTCGCCGCCATCGAGTAGTAGTCCCGCGACGGAATCGGGTCGAACTTGTGGTCGTGGCATCTTGCACAGCCGATCGACAAACCCAGAAATGCGACACCAGTCGTCGTAACCATGTCGTCGAGTTCGTCGTAGCGTGCCGACTCGAATTCCTTTTCGGTCAACTGCGTCGGAAAGACGCCGGCTCCGAGAAACCCGGTCGCCATCATGGCCAGCGGATTTTCGGGGGCGAGTTCGTCGCCAGCCAGCTGCCATTTCACAAAGTCGTCATAAGGAAGATCGTCGTTCAGCGCTTTAATCAGAAAGTCTCGATAGTGGTAAGCGAACTTGCGATCATAGTCCTGCTCGTAGCCGTGCGACTCGGCGAACCTCGCCACGTCCATCCAGTGTCTCGCCCATCGCTCGCCATAGTGAGGAGATTCCAGCAGACGGTCGATCAGCTTCGGCCATGCTTCTTCGTCGGGATCGTTGACGAAGGCATCGATCTGTTCCGGAGTTGGCGGCAGACCGAGCAGATCGAAGTACGCTCGCCGAATCAGAACCCGTCTGGATGCCTCGCCGTTGGGATGCAGACCAAGTTCTTCCTGCTTCGCTAGAACCCAATGATCGATCGGTGAACGCACCCACGATTCGTTTTTGACCGGCGCCGGTTTGACACGCATCAGAGGCTGAAAAGACCAGAACCGGCGGTCGTTGTCCGTAACGACCATCTCGACGGGCTCTGCGCTGTCTGACTTTTCGACCAGAGGCTTGTCGTACGGCGCGCCGAGGTCGATCCAGCGCTCGATTAGTTTGATCTCGGCTTCAGGCAGCTTGGGCGTTTTGAACGGCATGTGCGGTTCTTCGGTGTGCCGAATCAGCGTCACCAGATGACTGTCGGTCGCCGATTCGCCAACGTAGCCGCTCTTCATCAGAACGCTGCGCGACGAGAGGTCAAAGTCAGCCTTCGTCGACTTTCCGCCGTGGCAGTCCAGGCAATGCTTCGTCAGTGTCACGCGAACACTCTGCTTGAACAGAGCCGTCCCTTCCTTCACTCGCTCGGCATGATCCTTCGGAACGGTTTTCGTTTCGGCAGCCCCAACAAGCTGCGACGCCAGGCAGGCTGAAGCAGAGACAGCCAGAACAAGAAGACAGCGTGCCATGCGTAAGGTCATCCGGAATTCGTGGCAGGCGATGGCGAGAGGCGGCAAGCGCAGCTCCCGCAGAATTGCAGGCCGCTATGGTCGCGCAACCTCATGCTGCGGACAAGCCTGTGTGGCCCCCCGGTTACGTCAATCCGGCGTCATCGCCCCGGCAAACCCGACCTGAAGATCGGAGTCTACTTCGCGGCAGCCACCGCCTCGGCGACATTGATGGCGCCTTCGTAGAGGGCTCGACCGATGATGATACCGTCGAGAGTCGGAGTCTGTTCGTTGGCTGTTTTCAACCGGTGAACGTCATCGATCGTCGTCACGCCTCCGGAGGCAATGACGTGGAAGCCGAGTTCTGCGAGCTTCTGCATGTCGTCGATCGTGGCTTCGTCGACGCCCTGCATCATGCCATCGTTGGCAATGTTCGTGTAAATGAGCGCTGCCAGATCCAGATCGGCGTACTGCTTTGCCAGTTCGATAGCCGACGTCTTTGACACATCAAGCCAGCCTTCCGTCGCCACCATCGAGTCTCGCGCGTCAATCCCCAGCACCAGCTTACCGGGGAACAGTCCGGCCATCCGCTTGAACCACTCTGGGTCTTTCAGAGCCTGCGTACCGATGATAACCCGACCAACACCGACGTCGTCCAGCATCAGTCGGATCGCTGCTTCGTCGCGAATACCGCCGCCCAGTTCGCAGGAAATCCCAACGGCCGAGGTAATTGCCTTCACGACGCCGTGATTAACCGGTCGCCCTTCTTTGGCACCGTCCAGATCGACCAGATGCAGCCACTCGATGCCGTCGTCCGCCCAGCGTTGAGCCATCTCGACAGGGTCATCGCTGAACACGGTTTCCTGGTTGTAGTCTCCCTGTCGAAGCCGCACACACTTGCCGCCTCGAAGATCAACAGCTGGAAGAATCTGCATTTCCCGGTTTCGCTTTCGTCATTCGTGAGTTGTGAACGCAGCATTGAACAAAGGATCGAGTGAGAATTCACGGTTCATACGGCTTCACGCAACAGCCAGCATCGCCGCCCACGATCGCTCCGGACGAATCGTAAATAGAATGTCCCTTCGCAACGAGTGTTCCCGGTTCTTCCTGCACAATCCCTACGGATGGCCGAAAGCGTGGTCTTTTCGCAACTTATCCAGTCCAGACAACTCGAAAGCGTGACATGTTGCCGATTGGCAACTTACGGTGAAGTGTCGCCGCGTCTGAACGGGCCTTATGGCCGGCAGCTTGACCCTATCCGTTTGCTGCGATCAATCCGGAGTGTCCCATGCAGATCACTGTTCGAGATCTGATGACGTCCCAGCCGCTCTTACTTCCCGAGCTGGCCACCGTGGAAGAAGCCACCCGGCGAATTCTCGAACGAGCCGTCAGCGAGGCCTACATTATTGACGAAGAAGGACGTCTGCTTGGCACAGTGTCAGATTTTGCATTGCTCAAAGCCCGCATGATTCAGACCGACTCGCAGGAATCCGTCACACGGTTCATGAGTCGCAACATGGTCCTGTTGAAACCGGACATGCGTCTGGACCAGGTTACCGGCTGCTTCCGCGAAAGCTGCTATCCTCGTCTGGCCGTCGTGGAAAACGGTTGCGTCGTTGGGCAGTTGTCTCGACGAGACGTTTTACGAGCGATGGTGGTGATCGAAGAGATCGTCAAAGCCTCCACCGATGATGACCTTGAGACTGTTTCTTCAATTCCAGACATGGCAGTCAGCACTGAAACGGGCCGTCTCCATCGCCTTGAGTCACCTTCCGCAACCGTATTGCCCGAGCCTGCCGGCCTGCGGTCAACGTCTGAACTCGACAGCCCTGGAACGGGCGGATCGATAAGTTCGCTGGCAACCCGGTAAACAAGAGGGGCGTTCGCTGCAACGCTCCATAAACCTGCCCTCACCGCTCGAATCGGGTGACCCTCAGCGGTCCAGATGGAACAGTCGCTTCATGGCGTCGAGCAGGCCGTGCGGGGTCCCTTCGCGGGCCTCTTTACGAAGTGCTTCCAGTGGCGGATGCAGCAGTTTGTTAACGATGCGTTGAACGCTGTATTCGACCATCTGCCGATCCTCGTCACTGAGGTGCCGAAGCTTGGACGACAAACGCTCAAGTTCTTCTTTGCTGATGTCGTGCCACTGCTCTCGCAGACGTTTGACGATCGGCCCGGTGGCACGATGGTAGATATCGTGCATGAAGTTGTCGGTTTCGTCGTCGATGATCTTCAGAGCGTGGTCGATTTCTTTAACCCGCGATCGGCGATTGCGTTCGCAGGTCGCTTCAAGATCGTCGATGTCGTACAGGAAGACGTTGTCGTCGACGTCGCCCGCGTCTGCAGTGAAGTCTCGTGGCGCGCCCAGGTCGAGCACAAACACTGGCTTGCCGCCTCCCACCTGACGAGCTTTTTTGAAACGCGCTGCATCAACAATCGGCTCCGTCGCGCCGGTCGTGCTGACAATGACGTCCGCTTTGCCAAGCCAGTCGTCAAGTGACTCATAGGGCTGAGTTCTGGCTCCTTCAAACTGAGCGGCCAGTTTTTCAGCGCGCTCCGGGCTGCGGTTGACGACGACGATGTCCTGCACACCTTCGCTCTTCAAATACTGCAATGTTTCTTCGGCCATCTCTCCGGCACCGATGATCAACACGCATTTGTCGTCGAAGCGGTCAAAGATGCTTTTGCCGAATTCGCCGACCGCGACGCTGGCGATCGACACCCGGCCTTCGACGAGTTTTGTTTCGGTGCGAACCCGGGCAGAAACCCGGATCGCTCCCTGGAACATCGCGTGAGTCAGCGGCCCGCAGGCGTCGTTTTCCTGAGCCTTCTGATACGCGTCTTTGACCTGACTGACAATCTGCGGCTCACCCAGGACCATGCTGTCGAGACTCGACGAAACCTGGAACAGGTGCCGGACGGCGTCGGGGCCTGTCCGTTCGAGAAAGTCTTCGAAGAACTCGTTGATCGGAACGTTGTGAAAGTCCGCAAAGAATTCCGCCAGCTCGCGATGTGACGGCGTGTCGTCAGGAGACTCCTGAGCCGTGTAGACCTCAACACGATTGCACGTCGACAGGACAACCGCCTCGACATCAGGAAATCTCGCTCGCAATTCTCCATAGGCGCGCTGCAACCGCTCGGCCGGAAACGCAAGACGTTCCCGGACGGAAAGATTCGCCGTTTGATGGTTACAGTAAACGACCTGAAGAAACACGGGAGATGCAGCAGGCTCGAAGCCCGCCGTTTCAGGGAGGGATGGTTCAGTCACCGACGTAGCGGATTGGAATTCAGTGTCGCAACTCCGCCAGACGAACCCGCGATTCTATCGGGGAATCCGTTCATTTTCTTCCGTAGGGCGGCAACGTCGATTCACTAACGAATTTGGCTGCGAGAAGTGGTTTCGTAACCGGAACCTTGCGAACAGATTGCCACGAGGTTAGGAAGGCGCCACTGACGGGAGAGTTCGGCAGCCCCGTTCAACTGGCAGCAAAACACCGCGTGCAGCTCGCGCAGGATCGGCGAGAGAAAGTGCTTCGATGTCTAAAGTCTGGAGATTCCCCCCGTACGACGAAGCCATCGTTCAGCGGCTCGCGTCAGAGTTGAAAAAGCCAGTCCTGATCGCACAGATCCTGGCCTCACGAGGCTTCGAAAACGGCGAACAGGCCAGCGAATTCCTGTCCGCTCGACTGGTCGACCTCCACGCTCCCGAGTTGCTGCCGGGCGTCCCGGAAGCAACCGATCGAATTGTCGCGGCCATCGCCGCCAAACGTCGAATCACCATCTACGGTGATTATGACGTGGACGGCGTGACGTCGACGTCGATTCTCTGGCATTGCCTGACTCTGCTGGGCGCGACCGTTGACTATTACATCCCGCACCGACTGGATGAAGGTTACGGTCTGAACAGCGACGCCATCCGCCAGCTTCACGAAGAAGACGGAACGAGACTGGTCATCACTGTCGACTGCGGCATCACCAGTGTGGGCGACGCGGCCATCGCGAAAGAACTCGGACTTGAACTGATCATTACCGATCATCACAACATGGCGGAAACGATTCCTGAAGCGTCGGTCGTCGTCCATCCCCGACTGCCCGGCACCGATTATCCGTTCGGCGATCTTTGCGGAGCGGGCGTCGCTTTCAAGCTTGCCTGGGCCGTCTGCAAGAAAATGGGCGATGGTGAGAAAGCGTCGCCTCGCATGCGCAACTTCCTGATGTCGGCCGTCGGGCTGGCGGCAATCGGCACGATTGCCGACGTCGTTCCGCTGGTTGGAGAAAACCGGATCATCGTGCGGTATGGTCTGGCGAGCCTGCTGGAGCTGTCCAGTCCCGGCTTGAAAGCGCTGATGAAAATCTCAGGTTCTGACGATCAGAAAGTGCTCACTTCAGAAGACATCGGATTCGGAATCGCTCCGCGCATCAACGCTGCCGGTCGACTGGGCCAGGCGCGGCTGGCAGTCGAACTGCTGACGACCGACGACAGAGAACGAGTCGTCGCGCTGGTGGAATATCTCGACCAGCTCAACAACAACCGGAAAACAGTTGAGCGGAGAATTCTCCGACAGGCAAAAGAGCTGGTCGCCGACCACCCGGAGTGGCTCGAACAGAAAGCTCTGGTACTGGCCCATTCCGACTGGCATCCCGGAGTGATTGGGATCGTCGCCAATCGAGTCGCCGAGCACTTTGAGCGACCAACGATTCTGATTTCACTGCACCGTCCTGACGAGCCGGGGCAGGGTTCGGGGCGTTCCTTCGCCGGCTTCGATTTACATTCCGGCATGAAGCATTGCCAGCAGCATCTGGTTTCGTTCGGTGGGCACAAGGTCGCGGCGGGTTTGAAAATCGATCGGGAAAATATCGACGCCTTTCGAGCAGACCTGTGCGAGTACGTCGCGGCGAACCACGAAGTGAAATCCAGCGACGTTGAACTTTCTGTCGATGCCGAAGTTCGACTGGCAGACCTGACGCATCGAGCGATTACCGGACTCGAAGAACTCGGCCCCTTCGGCGCGTCGAACCCGCGCCCAGTGTTTGCTTCAACCAGAGTCGAAGTCTCCGGCAAACCCAGAAAGATGGGCGAAGGAGAAAGGCACCTGGATCTTCGTGTCCGGCATTACGGAACCACACTTCGAGCTGTCGCCTTCGGCAAAGGAGAATGGGCTGACGAAATCGCCGAAGTCGACGGCCCGATTTCGATCTGCTTTGCTCCAGTCATTAACCGTTTTCGAGGTCGTGAGAACGTAGAAATCCACCTCATCGACTGGCAACCGGCAAAGGCCGCTACAGCTGCTTCGGTTACCGAAGTGTCGGAAATTTCGACTTGAGCGACGAATCAATCACACTGATTCGGCAGAACGAGTTGACATCGACGCAGGCGGCCTTACTTTTCCAGCTCTGACGACGTTAAGTGCTGAAGACGCAATCTGATCAGCACGCAGGGAAGCACATTCAGCACGAACGGAGAACGACGATGACGCAGTCAGCAGCGGGCGGATCAACAGCAACTCGACGCGGGATCCTTCTGGCGGGTGGATCGGGCACTCGGCTTCATCCGGCGACTCGAGTTGTCAGTAAGCAGCTTCTGCCGGTTTATGACAAACCGATGGTCTACTACCCGCTGACCACACTCATGCTGGCGGGCATCCGAGACATCCTCGTCATCAGCACGCCGCACGACCTGCCGCTCTATCAGCGACTGCTGGAAGACGGTTCGCAGTGGGGACTGAATCTGCAGTATGCCGAGCAGCCGACCCCAGGCGGTCTCGCTCAGGCATTCCTGATTGGAGAATCGTTCGTCGGCGATGGCCTGTCGAGCCTGGTGCTTGGCGACAATATTTTCTACGGCCAGAATCTCAGCCAGTCACTCCAGAGCGCGAGCCGTCAGACGACAGGGGCGACGGTCTTTGCCTACCACGTCAGCGACCCTGAGCGATACGGCGTGGTCGTGCTTGATGAAGCGGGAAAGCCAACGGAGATCGAAGAAAAACCCAAAGTTCCTCGATCGAACTTTGCCGTCACCGGCCTCTATTTTTATGACAAAGACGTTGTCGAGATCGCCAAAAGCCTGAAGCCGTCCCCACGCGGCGAACTGGAAATTACCGACGTCAACCGGGTTTACCTCGAACGAGGTGACCTTGAAGTCGAAGTCTGGCGACGCGGCACGGCCTGGCTCGACACCGGCACGCATGATTCGCTGATCGAAGCCGCTCAGTTTGTGAGCGTGCTGGAATCCCGGCAGGGACTCAAGATCGCGTGCCCGGAAGAAATCGCCTGGCGAATGAAATACATCACTGACGAACAGGTTCAGAAACTTGCCGAGCCAATGAAGAATAACGGCTACGGTCAGTACCTGCTCAACTTGCTGAGCCATTCGGCCAGCCACACCGCCCCTGGCTCCATGAAGGGCTGACGCCTTCCGCCAGGACTGGCCCTGCGCCATGACTGCGAGCCACGGCTTGCGGGCAGCCTGTGAATTAATTCAAAGTTACAGGTACAGCCCACCCCGCGGATTTTGCTGATTGCCGCTACGAGTTCCCGATTGTCCAAAATCCCACTCGAGGGGGCGTGTTCTGGACAACCGACCGGAATTTGCGTAGTGAAGTGCTGAAGTCTTTCGTTTCAAACTTTGTGCCCGTTATTTCCCACGTGGATTCCGAGTGGCTTCACACGGGGTTATCCGAGGGCGGAGTTTGTTTTCTGTCAGACTTCTCCAGCTGGCAGGTTTTCCGTGAGTACGTGCTTCTCACGACGAAAGCTCGCCAGACGGAAGAAGGTGCTGCACAGTGATCTGCACTTTCCGGAGCCGCCTCATGAAATCGTATATCGAATTCACCGGGCCGGCTGATCTGGAATCTCGCGTTGCGTATTCGAGTCTGCCCTTGGCCAGCAACCAGGACGAGGAAACTTTCGTTGACGGCGAACCGGTCGAAGATCGGCTGGATGAGCTTGCGGCTGAATTCGTCGAACGATACCGCCAGGGTGAATCTCCAACGATTGCCGAATATGCCAGGCAGCATCCGGATCTGGCCAAAGAAATCTGCGACCTGTTTCCAACCATCGCTCAGATGGAGGGGCTGAAAGTTCAGATCGAACAGGACCAGCGACCGCTCAAGAATCGAGGAATGATCGCCGGCCATGTTCCGCTGTCGAAGCTTGGCGACTTTCGCATCATTCGCGAAATCGGCCGAGGCGGTATGGGGGTCGTTTATGAAGCCGAGCAAATGTCACTGGGCCGGCGAGTCGCTATCAAAGCTCTGCCGCTGCTTTCGGTCAGTCAGCCGGAGCTTGTCAAAAGGTTCCAGCGCGAAGCCCGAACCGCGGCCCGGCTTCACCATACCAACATCGTTCCTGTGTTCGGCGTCGGCGAGGCTGAAGGATTTCATTACTACGTCATGCAGCTCATTGATGGCATCGGCCTCGACACTTTTACCGGCGACCATACCGGAACGGCGTCAGACTCAGTCGCGTCGCAACTGATGACCGAACTGGACGGGCTGACGGATCAGGGTCAGTCGCAAAGCCTGGCGTCACTTGTTCCCGGCCAGAACCCGGATCGAAAGGGCGACGTCGACAACTCAGCAAGCACGGTTTCGGTTGCGACCGCAAAATCGATCCCCGTGGTTCCGGCGAACTCCGATGAGCAGAGTTCCGGACTCAGCAACCTGATCAATGACCATTCAACCAGCCTGTCGATTCCGTCGCTTCCGAAGGTCGAAGACGATGGATGCGACAGTGGGGACGTTTCGAGTGCCACTGGCTTTGCCAGTGTTGCGACGTCGCCAGCCGGCAGCTCCGGAAGCACTGACGTAGCCAGTGGCACACCTTCCGGGCTGTTACCCAATACGGAGTCGACCGCCAGCGAAACGGCAAAGCAAGCTGGAAGTGACACACCAGTGCCGGACGGTCTGAGCATCGCGCAGATTGTCGAGATCGGTATCCAGGCGGCTGACGGGCTGCACTACGCACATGCTCAAGGGACGCTGCATCGAGACATCAAACCAGGCAACCTGATGCTCGACGGAAACGGAGTCGTCTGGGTGACGGACTTCGGACTCGCCAAGGCGATGGAAGGCGACGATATCACTCACACCGAGAATGTTGTCGGCACAGTTCGATACATGGCTCCGGAACAGTTCCGCGGAAATACAGACTCGCGCAGCGACATCTACAGCCTGGGCATCACGCTTTACGAGCTGGTCACCCGGAAGCGAGCGTGGTCGGCCACCAGCCGCAGCGGACTGATCAACGAGATTATGGGAGGGCATCTCGCGCCGCTGCGCAAGATTGTCGCCCACATCCCCCGTGATCTGGAAACGGTCATCCTGAAAGCGACCGCGCCAGACGTTAAGCACCGCTATCAGACGGCGGGCGAACTGGCTGAAGACCTGCGTCGCTTCGCGGCTGACCGACCGATCCTCGCCAGGCGGGCAGGTTCACTGGAAAAGCTCTGGCGATGGGGACGTCGCAACCCGGTTGTTGCCGGCTTGTCGTTGGCAACCGCTCTGTCGCTGACGATGTTCGCTGTGGCCGCCGCTGTCGGTTACACGGCTGAACGGGATCAGCGGAAACGCGCCGAAGAAACGTCTGACCTGGCCCTCGAAGCGCTCGATCGGATCTTCGAAAAGTTCGCCCCAGGAGACTCTATCGCAGCTTCCAGTTCTTCGCTGGCCGGTGATGGTGCTTCCGGTGCTGAACTTGCGGTGTTGTCGCCCGAAGCCGCTCGGCTGCTCGCGGGGATGCTGGAATTTTACGAACGACTGGCCAGTCAGTCTGACGACGATCCGAAGCTCCTTTTGAAATGTGCTCAGGCTCGGCAGCGGGTTGGTGACATTTACCAGCGGCTCGGCAGGTACGAATCAGCAATCACGTCGTACCGCATTGCAATTTCGGATTACGAAAATCTCTCCGCCCGCGATCGGACGAGTGCGTTTGGCAATCCGATCCTCATCAAGGCCGGCTTGCTGAACGGAATTGGAGCCTGCGAGCTGATGCTTGCTCAGCAGGAGACTTCTCAAAATTCGCATCGCCTGGCGATGGAGCTGCTGGAGTCTTTGCCCGAAGCTGATCAGCGACTCGCCAGCGTTCGATATGAAAAAGCTCGAACTCACAGCCTGCTGGCGCGCCGGCTTCGTCCTGGTGAGTCGGTAATGACTCAACAGTTTCAAGAGTTCTCTGACGGCCCCGGAGACTTTCCGCGGAGAGATAATCTTCGTCCCGGACCTGGCGAACGATTTCCTTCCAACGAATTCCGGCGACCGGAACCACAAGGTCGACCTGGAGAATTCGGCCCTGATCGGCGAGGTCTACGCAATGGCCCGTTCCGACATCCGCCGCTGAGAAACGGTGATCAGAAAGAACGAGCCAGACATTTTTCTCAGGCGATTGCGCTCCTGGAAAACTTAACCACCGAAGCGCCGGACGTTGCCAGGTATCGTTTTCTGCTGGCTCTGTGTTTGCGCGAAACTTCGCAGCAACAGAATGGCGGCATCAACTCAACGTTGAATCAAGCCTGCAAACTGCTCGAAGCACTGGTCGACGAATTTCCCGAACATCCGGAATATCGGCTCGCACTGGCGGAATCTTATGCCGAGGCAGAAAGTCGCCCCGACGGAATGCGGCCAGAAGATGTTGAACTCGCCGAGGCCAGCCTGGCAATGGCCGCCGAACATGCTCGGCAACTGGTCGAAGAGCATCCGACGGTGCCGGCCTACACGAACGCACTGATTCATATCCTCAGCCGACAGGCAACGACCCAGGAACGTCATGCTCGGGAATTTTACGGCCCTGAACACCGCACGCTAATGGCTGAAGCAGAGCGGAATTTGCGATCGGCGCTTGAACTTCAGGAGTCACTCGTCAGACGCGAACCGAATGTCGGGACATTTTATCTCTGGTCGGCGCGATTCCGGAATTCGATTGCTCGCATGCTCAGTCAGCAGGACCGACTGGAAGAATCCCGGCAAATGAGTGAGTACGCTATCGAACGACTGACCGAGTGCCCGACTACTGCCGGCGGAGTTGCGTCCAGCACAGAAATCATGGGGCAGCTCTACCATACACTGGGGTCAACACTTCGCAGCATGGGCGAGGTTGAAGCCGCCGTCGATGCAATGCTGTCGGCACAGGAACACTTCGACCTTGCCGCCGCCGAACGGGCACGTCAACAGGCAGACTAACCAGCACCGACGTCATTTCGCCCCCGATTGAAGAGTCTTACATTCTGCAGGCAGGAACAGACTCCGCGCAGTTCCGGCAGGACCGAACCAAATGCCTGAACAGAGTCTCGCCCGCTCCGACCTTACGGAACTGGCCCGTGTTCAAGCCTGGCCGGGCGATCCTCCACTTTTTCCGCAGGCGCAGAAGTATTCCGCGTGGCTGGCAACTTGCCCTGTGGATGACGTAAAACTCAACGAATCGCTGTCACCTTTGTGCTCTTTCGTGCAGAGACCGGATGCCGACAGCCAGGTGGGTCGAACGTTCCCTTCGACCATTGTCACGAGGATGTTCAGTTCCTCATCAGAAAAAGAGGAGTCATGCCGCATCTTGTCGCTCAGGGACCTGAGCCGGCACAACTTCTGCAATGTCCGATCTCCGAAGGCGGACTGTTGCATATTGGTCGAGGGTCAGACAACGACTGCGCGGTCAAATGGGACCTCAAAGTCTCGCGCCGGCACGCCTGTCTCGAATGGGACGGCGGTGAAGCTACGATCCGCTGCCTGGAAGGTGCGCTCAACCCAATCCTTATTCGCGGGACATCCTGCCAGCAGTCGCGCATCCAGGTCGGGGAAGAGTTTCGTATCGGCAGCACGATGTTTCACATCGTCAGCGACAGCCCGGAATCGCAGATTCGGCGACTTCTGGAAGCCGACGACCCTCACGGCGCCAATCACACGCAGGTCGCTCTTCGACAGGCCGATCATCGCGTCGCGATGGTTTCGCAGTTCTCTCACAATCTCTGGCTGTCCACCAGCGATCGCGAATTGAGCGTCGCGCTGATCGATATCCTGTCAGCGGTCATTCCTCACGCCACGGCGATCACCGTGCTCGACTGCAAAGACCCGGATTCCATTCGGACAGCCAAACCAAAGGTGCTTCACTGGAATGGCGGCGAGGATGCTGACCGACTGAAAATCAGCCGGACAATGGTCGCTGCAGCCGTCAAGCAGCAACAAAGCATTGTGAGAGTTCGCCGTGAAAACGATGGAACTGAATCCAGCCCGTTTTCCGCCGATCGTGGCCGCTGGGGATTCTGCGTTCCAATTGCCGCGGGTTCGGCAAACGCCTGGTGCATCTATGTTTCCGGCCGATTCGGCGATGCGGACTCACTTCCGCCGGGACTTACGCCCGACGACCTCGCTGGCGACGTCCAGATTGCCGAGTTGATCTCGCAGCTCGTGGGAGCCATCCGGCAAGTCCGCTGCCTCGAAGATCAGTTTGCCGGAATGAGGCAGTTTTTCTCGCCAGCGGTTGTTGAGGCGGTCTCCAAAGCCGGAGATGGCAGAACACTCAAACCAACGGAAAATGATACAGCCGTACTGTTCTGCGACCTGCGCGGGTATTCAAGAATCGCTGAAAAGTCGAAACACAACCTCCAGCGACTGCTCGACCGGGTGAGCGAGGCGCTGGAAGTCATGACGACCAATATCGTGAATCATGACGGCGCGATCGCCGACTTTCAGGGCGACTCAGCCTTAGGATTCTGGGGCTGGCCGCTACCGTTAACAGAAGGTCCACTGCCGGCCTGCCGGGCCGCTCTGGCCATGCTGAGCACGTTCGATCTGGCGAACTCTGAATCCAGAAATTCTGATCTCAAAGGCTTCCGTATCGGAATCGGCGTCGCCTGTGGCAAAGCGATCGCCGGCCGAATCGGGACGAAACATCAGGCGAAAGTTGGCGTTTTCGGGCCGGTCGTGAATCTGGGAGCCCGACTGGAAAGCATGACCAAGCAGATCGGCTGCCCAATCCTTGTCGATGGCCCAACGGCGGATGCCGTGCGAGCGTCGCTGCCGACAAAAGAAGGGCGTTGCCGCCGAATTGGCTTAATCAAGCCAGTCGGAGTCAATGCTCCGATCGACGTCAATCAGTTGCTGCCCCCCGAGAAACGCAGCGACCTCAGCGATCAGAACATCATCGATTTTGAAGCCGCCGTGGCTGCCTTCATAGCCGGCGACTGGGACGAAGCTCGCGAGTTGCTTGGACAGATGCCGGTCAAGGATCGAGCCAAGGACTTCCTGCTTCTGCAGATCGCATCTCACAACTACGAACCGCCCGCCGACTGGACCGGAATCATTAACCTGACGGCAAAGTGACTTTTCCGTCTCCCGGTCGCGATCAGGTTAAAGGGACGAAAGTCAGGCAAATCAACCCTTGCAGCCAGAAGCGTCGAACGGGAACGAACAGGTGCTTGACAGTCCGCAGGGGCCACTTCAGAATCGGCCATCTCTGTCACATCTTCTTACGCTTAGCTAAGTTGCTGCCTCGCGACTCTTTTAGTCCGGGTCATTTTTCAACGTTGCCGCGTTTCACTTCTCCGGGCAACGGTTCAAGTTTCACGTTCAAATCCTGGCAACTCAGGAATCCGGTCAGGCCGAACGAGGGACATCTGATTGCCGACGTAACCTCACTTCAAAGCTCAAATTGCGTGAAATGGGAGACGCCCCGTGCCGAACGATATCTGTCAGCAGCTGGTCGACCGCGGATTGATCAGCGAGGATCAGCTTGCCGAAGCTGACTCAATGGCCAAAAGCCTTGGCATCCGTACTGAAGACGCCCTGGTCAAGCTGGAGTACGTTGACGCTTCGGAAATCAGCAGTGCTCAGGCGGCGAAATTCGGCTACGACGCAATCGACCTTACCGTCATCGAAGTGCCGCAATCAGTCATCGGGCTGGTTCCCGAGTCGGTTGCTCGTGAAAACGCCGTGCTTCCGCTGCGGATTGACGGAGACTCGATCGTCGTCGCAATCAACGATCCGATGAAATTTGAAGTGATCGACAAGCTCCGCTTTATCCTGAACCGGGAAATCAAATGCGAAGTTGCTCCAAATGATGCTATTCTGACAGCAATTAACCGCCACTATGGACAGAGCGAAACAGAATCCGTCGACTCGATGTTGCAGGAATTTACCGAAACTGCAATCGATTTCACGCAAACGGAAATTTCAGCGGCAGAAGCTGGTGGCGACGGCGTTACTGATGATTCAGGTTCACCTATTATCAAACTTGTGAATCTGATCGTCAGCGAAGCGCTCAACATGCGGGCCAGCGATATTCATATCGAGCCATTTGAAGACCGAATTCGGATTCGATACCGCATCGACGGAAAACTGATTGAGCGCGACAGTCCGCCAAAACGGCTGCTCGGGGCCATCGTTTCGCGTATCAAGATCATGGGCGGTATTGACATTGCTGAAAAAAGAAGACCTCAGGACGGACGAATCAAGACACGTGTTGGCCCCAAGGAGATCGACCTTCGCGTCAGCATCATGCCGACCAACCATGGGCAAGCTGTCGTCATGCGAATTCTTGACCGCGACAGCATCAAGATTGGTATCCGTAATCTTGGCTTCTCCGAAGAAAACTACCGAACATTCCAGAATATCATTCGGCGCCCGAATGGCATCTTTCTGGTGACCGGTCCTACAGGCTCTGGCAAGACGACAACCCTGTACAGCGCTCTCGGGGAACTGAACCGACCGGATCGCAAGATTATCACAGCGGAAGATCCAGTTGAGTACCTTCTCAACGGCATCAACCAGACGGAAGTCCGAGCCAGCATTGGCGTCACCTTTCAGAAGATCATCAAAGCCATGCTCCGGCAGGCTCCGAATGTGATTCTCGTTGGCGAGATCCGCGACCTGGAGACCGCTGAGATGGCAATCCAGGCGTCACTAACAGGACACTTGGTTTTCAGCACGCTCCACACGAACGATGCGCCTGGATCAATCACCCGACTAATCGATATGCACGTACAGCCATTTCTCGTTGCGTCGAGCGTCATGGCTGTACTCGGGCAGCGACTCGCGAGGCGGAACTGCTCCAAGTGCGTCGAGCCGTTTGCCCCCTCTCAGAGCGAAATCGAACACTTCGACATCACCCAGGACATGCTTGCAAACGCGACCTTCATGCGAGGCAAGGGGTGCAGCCACTGTCACCACACTGGCTTCCGGGGCCGAGTCGCAGTCCATGAACTGATGACTATGAATGCGGCGATTCGCGAGATGACATTCAACCGTGAACCGACCCAGAACATTCGACGCCAGGCTCGGCTGTTTGGCATGAAGACGCTGGACGAAGACTGTCTGGACAAAGCACTTAAGGGGCAAACACACCTCAGCGAGGTCTATCGGCTACAGAAAGGTGGCCACTAATTCCGGGCAGGTTGCAATGCCCAGGCAATGCTCGACCGACAGGAAGCCTTTACGGAGTTTCAGGCGAAACCAGAATCCATTCGTTCAGAACGGGAAGTCGACAGGCCAGATCGACGGACAGACGATAAACACAGGGCTCAGTTTGCTCATATGAAGCAAAACGCAACACTTTCCGGAATGTGGCTGTTTCTCCCGGCAACCGGAAAAATGACACAGACAACCCCGCCCGCCGGGGCTCAGTCAGCTGCTAACGGTGATTTCAGACAGGGGCAGCCCCTGCTCCAGAACATCTCAAACGTGGACGGCAAAGTGGTTAACGGAAATAATTCACCGACACGAACGATGTCTGTGCAGTGATTTGAATTTTCAAGATTTTGAAAGCGTTAATCTTTCAAGCAACTGCCTTCCTCAACCTTTTACGCAAGTTTGCATACGGCCAGATTGACCGAGCAGACCGGGTCTGTTGAAAAGCTCAGCAACTAAGGACAACGGATGGCAACCGTACAGATTGATAAACTGCTTGAGACTGTCGTCAAGGAAAAGGTGAGCGACCTTCACATCGTCGTGGGACAGCCGCCGGTTGTCCGAGTTGGCGGTCACATGGTCCGCCTCGACACGAAGGATCTTGAACCTGACGACACTGTCTCGCTGATGAAGAGTATTACTCCGGAGCGAAACCAGCAGGAACTGCAGGAAACCGGCTCAACCGACTTTGGTTTCGCCTTTGGAGACAAAGCACGGTTTCGTGTCTCAGCGTTTAAACAGAAGGGCAAGATCTCGATCGTCTGCCGCCGTATTCCCAACGAGTTTCTCGAACCTGAGGTGATTGGCCTGCCGCCAGTCTGCCTCGAATTGATCCAGAGACCTCGAGGGCTCTTCCTCGTCACAGGCCCAACCGGCAGCGGAAAGACAACCAGCCTCGCCAGCATGATCAACTGGATGAACCATCGACTGGATCATCACATCATCACGCTGGAAGACCCGATCGAGTACTACCACAACCATATTAAATGCACGATCAATCAGCGCGAGATCGGCACCGATTGCCCGTCCTTCGCAGAAGCACTGCGGCGAGCATTGCGTCAGGATCCTGACGTCATTCTCGTCGGCGAAATGCGAGACCTGGAGACAATTGAATCAGCGATCACTGCGGCCGAAACAGGCCATATCGTTTTCGGAACGCTGCACACCACCGGTGCCCAAGGGACGGTCGACCGAATTATCGACGTGTTCCCGACTCACCAGCAGGCGCAGATTCGCACGCAGCTTTCTGTCGGTATCCTTGGAACCCTGAGTCAGGCGCTGATTCCCAAAAAACCGAAAGGGATCGTTGCTGCATACGAATGCCTGGTCGTGACGCCGGCTATTGCCAACCTGATCCGCGAAGGAAAGACCTTCCGAATCAACTCGGCCATTCAGACCGGCAAACGATTTGGAATGCAGCTGCTTGACGACGCGCTGTTCAACCTTTGGGACAACGGCATCTGCGATGAAAAAGACGTGATCACGAAATCGAACATGCCCGGAGAATTACGAGCGAAAATCGAGGCCGCGAAGAAAGGCATCCTCGACGATGATGGTAACGATGACGACGACGATGACGAGTACGAATACGAGTAGGATGTTGCCGGCGAGCCACCGGATTCACTTTCTACCTATTGAATTTCGCTGCCGTTTATCGTTTCTGAATCTACTGCTCCTAATCTACTGCGGACATTCTGAAACTCAGACCTCAAACGGCCACACGACTCACCACTACTAGTATCAGGTTATAGATCATGGCCGCGCGTAAGCTTGGACAGATTCTGGTTGACCTCGGTTACCTGACTGAAGACCAACTCTGGGACGTTCTGGAAAACCAGAAGCAGAGTCCAGGAGAAGTCATCGGGCAGGTTGCCGTTCGCATGGAGCTTGTCACTCCTGAGCAGGTCACAGAAGCTCTGGCCGAGCAGTGGGGAATGCCGGTCATCAATCTGGCCGAAACCAACGTTCCGTCAAAGGTGCTGGAACTGGTCCCGCAGACGATGGCCGAACTCTACAAAATCATGCCGATCTCACTGAAGAACGATGTTCTTACGGTAGCAATGGCAGACCCTCAGAACGTTGGCGCGCTCGACGATCTTCGAAACTTTCTGGGCTATGACGTCAGGGGAGCAGTATCGAGTCTCGCCGAAGTTGAGGCAGCGATTGAACGGTACTATGCCGACTCCGAAGAGAGTATCGAAGACGTCATCAACGAAATGGAAGACCTCGGTGACGGCGCTGGAAGTCGAGCAGACGCTCACGATATCGGTTCAGAAGATGAACTCGTTAACGCGACTCCAATTCGAAAACTGCTGAATATGGTTCTGTTGCTGGCGATCAAGGATAAGGCCAGCGACATTCACTTCGAGCCATTCGAAGATGAATTCAAAATTCGAGTTAAGGCAGACGGCATTCTTTACGAAATGGTGCCTCCACCTCGCCATCTGGCAAACGCAATCACAACACGAATCAAGGTGATGGCAAACCTTGACATCGCTGAACGGCGACTCCCTCAAGACGGTCGAATCGAACTTAACGTTGGCGGCAACCCGGTTGACCTTCGAGTCAGCGTGTTGCCAACGATGTTCGGCGAATCAGTGGTTATGCGAGTTCTTGACCGAACTGTCGTTCAACTGGACCTCAATAAGATCGGCATTGATGCCAATAACCTGTCACGCTTTCGGGCAGCGATGGCTAATCCGAACGGGATTGTGCTGGTGACAGGTCCAACGGGAAGTGGAAAGACCACGACGCTGTATTCTGCTCTCAACGAGCTGAACGACATCGAAACAAAAATCATTACGACCGAAGACCCCATTGAATACGACATCGAAGGTCTGGTTCAGGTGCCGGTCAACCCGGATATCAACGTCACCTTTGCAACCGTCCTTCGAGCCATCCTCCGTCACGACCCGGACAAGATTCTGGTCGGCGAAATTCGAGACTTCGAAACTGCTGAAGTGGCTATTCAGAGCGCCCTGACGGGCCACCTGGTATTCAGCACGCTGCATACAAACGATTCACCGTCAACGATCGCTCGACTACGCGACATGGGGGTGCCGCCTTTCATGATCACGGCAACGGTTGAAGCCATCCTCGCTCAGCGACTGGTTCGGCGAATCTGCACCGATTGCAGAACCGAGTTCGAGCCCAGTGATGAATTGCTGATGGAACTGCAACTCCCCGTCGAGCAGGCTCGCAAGTACAAATTCTATTACGGAAAAGGTTGCCCTCAGTGCAACAACGGTGGCTACAAAGGTCGAGTCGGACTTTACGAACTCCTGACAGTCACCGACGACATTCGCGACCTGATTTCAGTCAACGCCTCGACCGACGAAATTCGAGCACTGGCTCGCAGCCAGGGGATGACGACGTTGCGTGAGTCAGGACTGAAGTTGATTTTTGACGGCATCACCACGATTGATGAGGTTGTTAGGGAAACAGTCGTGGAAGACGCTGGTTAACACAGCAAGCCGTCTGCTGGCGATCAAAACACTGAACCATCCAAAGGCCTGCACATTTACGGAAACGGAGAAGTCCCATGCCAACCTATCAGTACGAGGCAATGGACAACACGGGCACGGAGATCAAAGAGACGATCGAAGCCGAGTCCGAAGCAGAAGCTCAACAGTTGATTCGTGAGAAAGGTTTCTTTGTCACGAATATTACGGAGCAGCAGAAGAAGAAAAGAAAGAAGGCCGTCGAGAAGAAGCAGGGCGGTGCAAAGAAAAAGAAGTCACTCTCATTCGGCAAGGTGAAGGCGAAACAGCTTTGCACCTTCACGCGACAGCTTTCGACGCTGCAGGATGCCGGCCTTCCAGTTCTTCGAAGCTTGAAAATTCTGGAGGGGCAGTGCAAGCCAGGGCCTCTTAAGAGCGCATTGGACGGAGTCGTCGAGGACATCGAATCAGGAAACACGCTTTCCGAATCGATGGCCAAGCAACCCAAAGCTTTCGACGAGCTGTATGTCAACATGGTGCGGGCTGGCGAGGCCAGCGGTGCTCTTGAAATCATTCTCCAAAGACTTGCCGACTTCAAAGAACGTTCTCAGACGCTGAAGAAAAAAGTGCAGGGAGCAATGATCTACCCCGTCGCCGTTGTGTGCGTCGCGGGGGGGATCGTCGGCTTCATCATGTACTACATCGTTCCAAAATTCAGGGTGATCTTTGAAGGTTTCGGGACAGACCTCCCCAAGATTACCGAGATGCTCATCGCAGCGAGCAATGTCGTCGTCAATTACTTTTACCTGTTCCCGGCCGTGCCGCTTGGCTTCTACCTGTTCATAAAGGTGGTCAAGAAGAACAAGACAGGAGAGTACATCGTCGACTTCTGCTCCTTGAAGATACCCGTGCTCGGTAAGATTCTGCAGAAGTCAACCACAGCAAGAATCATGCGTACGTTAGGTACGCTGATCGCCTCGGGGGTACCGATTCTCGAAGCGTTGACCATTGCGAGAGACACTGCGGGCAACGCCGTTTTCAAACGAGCGTTTGACAATATCTACGCAGCAATTCGCGAAGGCGAGACAATCGCCAAGCCACTGGGTGAGGCGAAAATTGCCGACGACCTGGTTGTGAATATGGTCGACGTTGGCGAAGAAACTGGTGCCCTGGACGTGATGATGTACAAGGTCGCCGACATGTATGACGAAGACGTCAACACGCTGGTCGACGGGATGGTGAAACTGATCGAGCCAATGCTGGTTGTTGTGCTCGGACTTGTTGTCGGCTTCATCGTTATCGCTCTGTTCATGCCGCTGATCAAACTTCTTAACGACCTTTCCTGACGCTTCCGCGTCTCGACAGGCTATTCAGCGGGCTGCTGAACTTTCAGGATTAAATCGCTCTCACTTCAAAGAGCATTGCGTCACCTTTCTACACAGGCGCAAGACAAAAGGAGCCTTTCTCATGCTTGCTCGCCAACAGCATTCGCGAACGCACAACCCACTCCGGGTCGGCTTTACGCTGATCGAACTGATGATTGTACTTGTCATCATCAGCATCCTTGCCGCATTGATTCTGCCTGCGGTCATGAGGGGAACCGACACAGCTCGAATCTTTGAAGTGAATAACGAGCAGAACAAGTTCAAGGCATCGATCACTCAATTCAAAACAGTGTTTGGAGTCAATCCTCCTTCATCGGTAACCATCCACGAAACAGCTTCTGCCTGGAGTGGAGCTCCGCGTGACCGACGGATCATCAAGCAGATCTGGCAACAGTTTGATTTCACGCTGAACCGCGACTTCAACGGCGATTCAGACACGACGGACACGATTACGCTGGACGGTGCCGAGTGTCTCGTATTCTTCCTCGGCGGGATGGTCGATGGAACTTCCGGAGCCTTACGCGGATTTTCAAAGAACCCACGGGATCCGTTCGCCATAGACAATGGATCGCGTGATGGTCCGTTCTTTGAATTCCTGGGCGGCTTCGACGTCACCACAAGAGCTCCCACGGGACGCCTCGTTGATACTGACGGGGATGGTGCACCGGAATACCTCGACACGCTGGCGAGTCAGCTGAACCCGTATGTTTATTTCAGCAGCTATGACGGAGCCGGCTACCGTGCTGACAATACAGAGGACATCAATCTGAATGGCACCTTAGACCCTGGCGAGGACAAGAATGGGAACGGCGTTCTCGACGAACGACTTCGCCGGCCTTATTACAAGGACGCGGCTCTTAAAGTCCCATACAACGCGGACAGCTTCCAGCTGATTTCCCCAGGCAGGGACTTTCAGTACGGAACTGGAGGCCACTTCGACCCGAACAATCCGCCCACTTCCAATGCCGATTCCGACAACATCACGAACTTCCACTCGGGAATACTCGGTGGTTAATCGGCCAGCAGGAAGCAAGTTATGAAACATATTGCAATAAGACGACCGAAAGCGCATCCGTCAGACTCGACCGGTTTTACACTGATCGAGATCCTGATCGTGCTGTCGATTGTTTCGATCGTTGCTGCCGCTCTGGGCGTCACCATTTCCAACATGATGACCAACGCCCGGGAAGCGCAGACAACAGCGACACTTCGAAAGATCGACGGCCTCATTATTGAGCGTCAGCAGGGTCTGCAGCGTGCGTTTGAGGGACGCGACTTTATTCGCTATGTCAGTACGACACATGAAAAGCTCCGTCTGGGCGACCCAGCGAATGGGATCCCGGCTCTTATTAGTATCGACGACCGCTCTGTCGAAGCAGTCGCCAGAAAAGACTTTGCCCGACTGTTCTTTCCACAACGCTTTGCTGAAATGATCGACACAAGAACAGGCCCGGCTCCCGGAACAGCTGGCGCCGACGGAATACCTGACCGCATCCAGTTTGACGACGCCTACGGCTCGGTCGTTACATGGACGGGTGGAACGATCAAGACACCCACAAATCACAATCCGAACACGGAAAGTGCAGAACTGCTCTATTTCGCTCTAACCCGAATGGAAGTATTCGGCGTGCCGCTGACAGCCGTTGATGACTTCAGCACGCGGGAAGTTGCCGACACCGACAACGACGGTCTTCCCGAATTCATTGATGGCTGGGGAAACCCGCTGCGGTTCTATCGCTGGCCAACGCGACTGTTTAAGCCGTACGGGCTCTTCGGCCTTGATGGCGTACCCGGGACGGCGGGAGACGACCCAGGCAGCCGGCCAGGTGTCGCGGACTTCGCTGATCTATCCGAAATTGGCTGGCCGGGAACTGATGATGTATTCATTCCGACCAATATCCGAAACATTGCCAGAACGTACATCGAGGGAATTCCTCGTGCCCCGGTTCTTTCAGGTGGAGTCCCAATCCCAGGCGACTATGACCAGTTGAATATTGATCCTGACGATGCATACGGAAGCCTGTTTGAAACCATAGTACGTTTGCAGACTGACGGAATCTCCGTGCTGGATTCAGTTAGCGAGTCCCGTTACCACACAATCGACACCTATCACCGCCCGCTGGTGGTTTCAGCAGGAGCTGACGGTGCTTTGGGACTCTACGAGCCCAACCACAACGAGGACGCCAATCTCAACGGCGTTCTCGACGCAGGCGAAGACACCAACGGGAACGGATTTCTGGACATCGGATTCCTCGGCCAGCCGATCAACGAAGACAGCTCGACTGGTGACCTCAACGGAAACGGTCTTGTTGACACTTTTGCAAGTCTACTTGCGTCGTTCGACGACCTTACAAACCACAACCGAAGGGCAGGAGAATAACCATGCGATCTTGCTCCCGCTCAACACCTTGCCGTACGGCAGCCCGATCAGGATTGACGCTGATCGAGTTGTTGATTGTCGTGACAATTTTCCTGGTGCTGACCACATTCACGGTGGTCGCTGTCGACTTCACGTTCGAGGCCGAACGAGTGTCGTCAGGGGCTCGGCAGGTCCAGTCACTGCTTGAAGGGGCTCGGGACCGCGCGATTCGGGCACGCGAACCACGAGGCGTCCGTTTCCTGCTTGACCCGGATCCAGACAATGGTCGAATGGTTTCCAGCATGGTTTACGTCGGCGCATCCGATACGTGGGACCTAGGCACGATTGAACTACGGCGTCAAGATGTGGCGCCCGCTGACGGAATCGCCGATCAGGAAGATGTCCTTATCGTGCGCGGGATAGGCACTTCCTGGAGCACACTTAGCCGGAGAGGTTTCCTGGGAATTCAGGGACAGGAAACGCCCCGAATCAAGATTCCAGGCGACAAAAATGGCACCTGGTATCGCGTCCAGACTGACCTACTCGGAGTTAACCCGATGTTCCCGGATGTGCTTCGCCTTGTGCATCCCTACCGGGACCCTGGCACGACTGAAATCACAGAAATTCAAGCGTTCGACGCGGGCAGCGGTCCCAGCACTTATATCCTGGAGCTTCCCCCGCGTGTCCTGCCTGATGCTGACCCTGCCCTATTACCTGAGGGAGTGGTCATCGACCTGGATGCTTCATCCGTGCCAACCGACTGGCGACCGGCAGCCGGCTCCGGGTACAGCGCCCCCTATTCAAGTCGCATGGACCTGATGTTTTCGCCTCGCGGAACTCTGATCGGAACAACAGCCGGAACAGGGCTGACTCATTTTTACATCGCGCTTCGGGAAGACGTGCAGAACGCGACTGACGCGTTAAGACCTCCCGTCAATATCGGTGAACGACCGCTGGTGCCAGCTGATGCTCTTTTCGCATCGCTCGCCAATGGGGGAACGGTCCCGACAGTCGGCGATCGAGGTCTCGTTTCCATCTTCGCCTCAACCGGAAAAGTCAGCTCTCACGCATTCAATATGGATACTAATGAAGACCGCAACAACAACGGTACGCTGGATCCCGGCGAAGACATCAACGGGAACAGTGTGCTTGATGTAAACGGAACCTACCTGGTTGATCCGTTTCAGTTTGCGGAACTCGGAGAGGTGAATAACTGATGCTTAGAATTCGCCCATCCAGAACGACTCAAAATCGACACCATCGTCGTGACGGTGTGACACTTACTGAAGTGCTCATGTCGCTCATGATTATGGGCATCGGTGTGGTTTCACTGGCGACCCTTTTTCCCATCTCGACGTTGCGAGTGCTGGAAGCCACCAACCTGACCAACTCGACTGTTGCCCGCTTCAACGCCGAAGGGATCATCGACTCGTTCCCACAAATGATTCACAACCCGGATGGTGATTCAACCACCCGTGAAGCAGGAAAAAACTACATCGTCGACCCGCTGGGCTGGCACGAACTGCTGGCTCAGGGCGTCGCGTCTCCGGTGCTTTACGAATATAACCGTCCGACGACGGGGGCATTTCAGATCACTCGTCCGCCGATCTCTCAGCAAACGCGATACCTCGGCGACAACGTGTCCTCTCCGGCCCTTTTCACATCGATCGACATCGCTCGACGAGTCGCCAGCCTGCAGGACACGACCACCGATTTCGGTGAAGGCTTCCCCGACCCTGATGGTATCAACACCGCTGCCTACACTTTGAATGGCGATGGTCTGGTGACGGGTCTGACGATGCCGACGGAAGTTGACCTTAGCGTATTTACGCTGCCCACAACCGACCCCGCTTACCAGGATCCGACGAACTATCAGGCAGTCATCTTCGACGTGACGGGCCGCTACAGCGAAATCCGTACGATCGAATCAGTCTCGATCCAGACGATCAACTGGCCGAGCCGACCTCTGCCCGCACGATACTCATCCATCGTCGGCCTGGTCCGGATTGAGCGGACGGATCCCTTCTACTCATGGATGCTGACCGTCCGCAAACGTGCCAGCGGCCCAGCCAACGTAGACGTCGTTGTCTTCAGTAAACGTGATTTCAACGAACTGTCCGAGCAGGTGTATGTCGGAGATATGCGTCGCTTCACCTTAGGTGATGATGGCGTTCCCGGGACTGCGGGTGTCGACCTGAACAACGACGGAAACAACAACGAGCTGGCAGAACTGGGTTACCCTGGCTCCGACGATCAGCAGAACAACCGAGTCACCGTTGACTGGGATCCATCGTTGTACTCAACGGCTCCAGAAAAGCCACTATTGCGTCGTGGCGGATTTGTGTTCGATGCCGCCAATGCACTTTGGTATCGAGTGCTCACGATCGAAGAAGCTCCCACGGCGACATCGGCAGTCCTGGCGTTAGAGAAAGCGATCTCACGTAACAACACGGAAGACCTGATCGAAAACAACTCGCTTGATGCCGGTGAAGATTTGAATTCAAACGGAGACATCGACCGCGGTGGGATCATCATTCCGCGAGGTGTTGTCGCTGTCTTCCCACTTGAGACAAAGCTGCAACAGTAACAGGAGAGGTCTGATGAGAATCGCAGCAAGTCACAATCTGCAAACCACCCGAGCGAAGCATCGCCGTGGCTTCACGCTGATCGAGATGTTGATTTCCGTCACGCTCGTTCTGCTGATGATGGTCATGTTTGCTGAGATCTTCGGGCTGGCTTCCGACTCAATGACTCTTCAGCGGGCGCTGGCTGACAACGATCAGAAAGTGCGTGCCTTTACGACGGTGATGCGGGCAGACCTGCAGAAACGCACCTTTCAAAATGTTGTCCCCTTCCACCCGAAAGAAAGCGTTGACATTCAGTCTGAACTGTTCGAGCCACGCCGCGGCTATCTCTACATCTCGCTGAATGATCCGGCCAACGCCGTCGACAATCTCCTGCAGTTCACCACGCTGACGACGATCCGCCTCGAAAATTCTGATGAGACACCCTACTACGGCAACGCTACCGGGCTGGTGAGCCTGAATCCCGGAGTCGGTTCCGTGGCTGCTGCCGAAAATGAGATCCGCCGAAACTCGCAACAACCAGAACACGACGACGGCGAACTCAGGATGAATTTTGCGGCGGCGTCCAAAGCGGCAGAAATCGCGTATTACGTGCGAGGCGGCCGCCTCTATCGTAGAACGATCCTTGTTCGGGATCCGATCGCTGTCGCCGGTTCTTCAACGCCGCAGCCGCGAATGACCTGGGATGCGTCAACAAATCAGCCACTGGCGACGCCGATCGAGTATCTCAGACACTCAAATACCGACACCACTCTTAATGGCCAATATGCGAAATACAACCCCGGTCTGGCTGGAGGCTGGAGCTACAGCGATGACTACTGGGCTGACTTCAGCTTTTCAGCGTACTCGGCAAGTGGACTGGACGGCGCGATGCTGCTCGATGAGAGATCCCTGGCGAACGATCAGCTCACTGCTTCCGCCGAAAATCTGGGAGTTACAAATGGTGCGACGCTAAGTGGATCACCCGCCCGATGTTTCCGTTTCGGTTTTGACCAGACGAACGGAGTTTCACGGGAATTCAGCAGGGCTGATCCGTCCGATCCGAACTTCTACTTCATCGGTAGATATACCGCTGAAGAAATGTCACACCCTGATTTCAATTTTCCGCAGAACGGATCGACAGCTTTTGGGAATGCTGCAACCAGCGGTGATAATCCCATGAATTACGCAGTCTCCCCCAGTGATGCGAATCAGGACGGCATCATTGATGAATTTGCTGCTGGACCGCGCCGGGGTGAAGACCTGATGTTGAGCAACGTCCATGCGTTTGAGATTGACGTCTGGGATGATCGTCTAGGGGCCTTCGTGCAGGTCGGACATAATCTGAATGGCCCAGGCCCGGACAATGTCTTAGGCAATGCCGATGACGAGCCTGGCGATTACCACAGGAGTCGAAACCTCCAGTTAAATCAGTCGACTCCGCAAGTAGTCGTACCAAGTACAGATTCCGCCGCATGGAACACCGCTCCGTACGACCAATGGACCGGGCGTGTCCTTGATACGTGGCATTATCAGAATGACGCGGACGGAGATCTGACAACGACAGCCGATCGGCAATTACCACCTTATCGCGCACTGACCTACTACCCACCAGGCGGAAGTACTTACTACGGCACTGGTGCGGCCGTCGTTGCCCCGACTCAGGCTCTGTGGGCGACCAACCAGATGTATTCAGCAGGCGACATCGTTTTCCCATTGAGTGATGAGGCAAGAGTTCCACCTTCGAACGCGCCGTGGGACTTTTCCCGCTACTACGTTTGTATCTCACCTGGGACAAGTGGGCCTGACCCTGTACTGGACGAACCTGTCTGGTCCACCGTACCGGGCGCTGTAATGGACGCTCCGGCGGGGCAACCTCGCTGGGTCGTTCGGTCAAACGTGCGTCCGTTGCGGGCCATTCAGATCAGAGTGCGTTTTATGCATGAAGCATCCGGGAAAATGCGTCAACTCAGTCTGGTTCATTCGTTATACAACTAGCGACCAACACAAATCACGAACAGCTTGAAGAAGATGTTGTGCGAGCTTCCTCGCCAAATCGTTTCTTCTGATCGCCTTGAGATAAGGGCGAAGGAGGTCTGGCAATGAGTCAGTCGAAAACAGCAATGGTCCAGTTCAAAAATCGTCGAGCACCGAAACCTGCACGTCTTTCTCAACGGCAGGGCTCAACGCTGCTGGTTATCGTTGCGCTCATGGGAATGCTGGCGCTCCTGGGAATAACGTTCTTTGCGTTCGCTTCTCAGGAACTGGAAAGCAGCAAGAACTACCAGAAGGCCGCCGAACTGGTAAACGATCCGGAACTAGGACCGGACGTCTATTTCGACTGGGCTTTGCGACAACTGACCGTCGGCCCAGGCGTCCTGGAAAAGAACAGTGCCCTGTTCGGCGGGCACATGTCGCTGCTGCCGAATGCTTTCGGAAGCGATGCGCACCCACATTCCGGCAGTGGGCTCAGGCTGTCGCAAACTCCTGTCTACACAGGCTCGAATTTAACCGCTTTGCCAGCGCCGTTTATCGACCTGAACGGTAATGGTGTGCAGGATCCGTGGGAACGCAAAGACTTCGATGGTGACAGCGACTTCAACGACCTGCTATGGCTGAACAGGTCTCCCTCGGCGCATGTCGTTGTTCCGGGGGGCAGCAATCCGAATTACGCACTGGAGATACCAAACACACTCTTCCCCGAACCAGACGTCAATTACACCTACCCGGATATCAATAACGCTTTTCTTGCACACAGCGCCCTGGTGCCCTATCGGGAATTCGACATCGATGGCGACACCGTCGTCGATCCGAACGAAGACCTGAATGCTAACGGCATCTTCGACGCGCAACCGTACCCTGTCCGCATCGTGAAGCCATCGTTCTGGCGACCGGAACTTTTCCAGCGCGTCGAAAGCGCCATCGGGACGGGCTCGACAAACGAAGACGCTAATAACGATGGAGTCTTCGACCCGTCTACCGAAGATGCAAACGGCAATGGATTCTGGGATATCGATGACTTCAATGGCGACGGAGCGGCGGACAACATCGCCCGACTTGACCCGACCTGGTACTGGGCTCCCTGGTCGGCTGGACGCTCGTTGAGACCTCATCCTGAGCATTACTTCGTCCCGTCTGACGCAGCCATTCCTCCGGTTGTGAAGCGTTTCCTGAACGACAACGATCCGGTCGATGCAGCGTTGATCGCGAGTTTGTCGTGCGGCAAAGGCTTTCCGTTCGCCGGACCGCTGAGTTCTGCTTCCAGTTTTACTGTTACCGATGCAACGTCATCGCTCTCCAACGGAGCTTGGAGCAGTCTGTACCCAGAAGCAATTCCAAGTCGTTTCGATGCAGACGCCGACGGCGACACGCTGAACGAAGCCATCCTGCTGGACCTGGACTTCCCGGTTCAGGAGCGTCCTTCGGACGGTGCCCTCTACATCCCCCTGTTTGCCTTCACGGTTTACGACGGTGACGGGCTGATTAATCTCAATACGGCCGGAAATCTTTCAGGTGATGCCTTCTCACCCGGAGCAGCTGGCTATTTCGGGAATGGCGCCGGACTGGCCGCGTTTCCAACGGACGTCGATGCAATCGGGCCGTCTTTGACAATCAGCCAGTCGAATCAGGGAATTTCACCGTCAGAAGTCAATCCGGCCTGGGCACTGGACGCTGTTCCCATCGACCCTGGCAATCCGAATCCACCTCCGCCAGCACCACAGATTCAGACTGTCGATGTTGTCGGAATCGGTGACTATCAGGCGTATTTTGGCAGGAACCCCATCGGAAACGGTAACAATCTGAACCGGTGGGAACTTGCTAACATGGAGTTGTGGTGGGCCAGAAAAGGCCGGATCGAGTTTGGTGGGTCACTACCAGAACTTCACGCAGGACTGCTGGGCGACACGTCTCGACTTTGGAATGCTTTACAGGTCGCAAACGGTGCAGGAACGTCGATCATCGACCAGTACGTCGCCAGCAACAACCCGAATTCGGTCGGTCTGGCTGAGGAGTTGTTTCCATTTGCCGGCAATTCTGACCGTGACGACAATCGAGATTCCAACGCTGGTGGCAAGCCGTTCGGCAATCAGGGGCAGACACTGGCTGCCCGACACCCAATCTCGTTTGATGGACGGGGCCGGATAAATGTGTTCGACAATCCGCGCCAGCTCGATCTGTTTCAGATGGCGGGTGGAAACCCGACTCGATTTCAGCGTTACACGCAATTCGGCATCGCGGGAGACGTCGATCTCAGAAGCTCTGGGCCAGGAGTTGGTTCAAACCTGATGCCAACAGCCCCCGGCATCTCAGGAACCACGCTTGGAAACAACTTCCGTCGCCACACGCCAGGGCCGGACGGAATATGGGGCAATACCGATGACGAGTACATTCTGATTGACGATATGAACGAAATCGTTCTGGAACCTCGAAAGGCCTCGCGTCCAACAGATGAATATCATCGTCCGGCTGAAGCGGGCGTGCTTCAGATGAGTAAATCAGACATTGATAATACCGGCGTGACTCGACGTCTGCAGAATCTGATGCCAGGGAATATTAATCCCAATGATCCATCTCAGGATGCCAACGAACGGCGACGGCGGTTCACGGTCCTCAGCTGGGACCGTAAACAGTTCAATCTGTCGAGAATCCAGGGACCTGGAGCAGACAATCAGCCGGGCGCAGCAGGCGTTGACGATAATAGTAATGGGGTCATTGACGACCCAGGCGAACTTGGCTGGCCGGGTACTGATGACCTGCGTGCCTGGGAGTTCAGCGGAGACGCAGACAGAGACGCACTGTGTGAGTTCCCCCTGGAGGTTGGGCTTCCTTCGAACGTCAGGCCGGCACCGTTCCAGACTCTCGCGGCACCATACACCAAAACGTACTACGAATATCTGGACGATACGAATGGTGGTAATCCAGCCATGGCTTACTACGGATTTCGAAGCGAGCGACCGTGGGACACCGGTACTTACGGACCGTTCAATCCATTAGGTGTGGTCTGCATCGACCCGTTCCGCCCTCAGTTGCGACGACTTCTTGAAGTCGAGCATGGCAACCGCAACGAACTGAAACTGCAGTTTCGATTCAATCTCAACCAGTTGCTGGATGTTGTCCGATCGACGAACGGAGCTGCTCACCCCTACTACAGCCCTCTTGAATACCGACCGCTGACAGCTCACGCCAACGATACGGGGCTCACAAGTATCACGACCGTTCCAATTGGCGACGCCACCCCAACGTACCCACCGCAGAACCCTGAGGACCGTGAGTTCTGGGCGAGGTTCGATCGACAACGAATGGCCCGCGACATCTATGTAATGCTTTATATGCTCGGTGGTGGTTTCGACACTTTTGACTATCGAACCAACACGGGAGGCCCCATTGGAGGGGCCGCTTACAGTGACGTTCAGACTCGCCAGATGGCACAGTTCGCCGTTAATGTGGTGGACTCGCTCGACCGTGATAATGTCATGACGATGTTCGAGTACGACACGGATCTGTCTGACGGGTGGGGACTCGACGATCAGCCCTGGGATACCAGTATCGACCCGGATCCTGCCGACCGCGATGTCGTTTTCGGTGTCGAAGCACAGGAACTGGCCTTCAGCGAAACGCTGTGGGTTTACCAGGCCCAGTATACAGGCGGAGCAGCAGATAATTCCGCAACACGATACGACGAAACGACACAGGATCACCATCACCTGTTCATGGAGCTGCGTTCGATTGCTCCGAGAAACGTCCCACTTTTTGGTGCAAAGGGTGATTACAATCCAGCGTCAGACCCGTTGCCAACAGTTTCGTCAACACATGCTAACTCTGCCTGGAGAATTCGACGCAGCGACACAAGCAACGTCAACGTTGTCCGACAGGCAACATTTAACAACACCGTCAACGCTCCTGAGAATGCGATCTACTTCAAGGCTGATTCAAACAACAACATCACTCCGGGCAAAGCCTTCACCATCGCGACCGCCGACAACGACAGTGGCGACAATGTCAGTGACTTCTACGTCGACTACGACCCTGACCCGGCTGTCACCGCAAGACTGATCGCTCCGTACGATCCCCCAGTCAGTCCACCTTCGTCGGGGCCGCTCGCTCCACAGTGCAACCTCGACCTGGTCAGCAACCTTTCGAGTCACACATCTCGTTTTGGCCTGGTGAATGGAACCACGACAGATGAGTTCCTCAACGCGACGACAGCTCCGACGGGAGCAGCCTCCACGCAGTTCACACTGGTCCTCGAACGGCGTCTTGACCCGACACAGGTTCAACTGCCAACCAGCGTCAATCCATGGATCACGGTTGACGTCATCACTCCGCGACGCCGCAGTTTCAATCTTCTCGACACCGACACCACTCAAGCCGCGATCGAAGGCAAGTTACAGAATCTGACCAGTCGCGAACGTCGCGAGCCTCTCGACGATCGAGAGCAGAACGGTACGGGCGACGGAACCCGACGCATGAATAGTCTGCGGGCCGAATCGCCATCGCTGGCAAGTTACGGTGCAGCTAACGACACAGGCAACAACCCGCATACCATCGTGCAGTCGCATTTCGACCGTGACTTTGTTTCGTCAATTGAACTGTTGAATATTCCGGTGAACGGCCCGGGCCACCAGACGCGAGCCCTCAGAAAGTTCAACCTGTCTCCGTACGATCAACTTCTCGGCCCTGGTAATACCGCCAACGACGAAGGCCCGTTTACCGCAGCCGCTTTGTTCCTGATGCCCAGCCCGCCGAATCAGACCGGCTCATCCAGTTCAGGCAACTACGCTGGTCAGACTGTCGCGTTTCCAGCTCGTCAGGGAGGAGACCCTCAACGACGCCGATACAGAAATCACTGGCACCGGCTGCTCGAATTTGTGGAAGTTCCCACCAGAACCCATCTGCAACTGGGTGGGCCGTTCGCGACGACTCGCGTACCAGGCCGAATCAATCTGAACACTATCCGACACCCGGAAGTTCTAGCGGCGTTGATTGATGATCCAGAGCTGTTCCTGCCTCCAGACCAGTTTGCTGCCACGCCTCGATTAGGCCTTCTCGGTCGAGCCGGAAACGACAGTTCGCGAGACTGGTGGACTGACCTGCTCTGGTCACGCGACGGGTTTCATCCCGAAACTTTGCTGACGCTGCCTGGAATGCCCTATTCCAAACCATTCAAAGGCTTCAGCGAATCGATCAACAATGCCTCTGTTCCGGAACCAACTGCGGATGAACCGGTACCAAACAGTCCAGTCGAAGAATCCATGCTGAGAAGCCATCCAGATCAAAGTACACCTTCGCCGCGTGGCCTGTTTGATCTGGGAACCGCAGCCAATGCCAACTCAAATAATATCGACCATCACAACCGGCGAAGGATCCTGTCAAAGATCCTTGGCAACTCGACAACTCGTAGCAACGCCTTCTATGTGTTCATACATGTGCAGTTCCACGAAGTTTACGAGCATCTTGACGCCACTGGTAATGCACACTTCCGAGTCGGAGGACGGATCGATCTGAACCTGGACGGGAATCCGGACGATGGACACCGGGGATTCTTTGTTATTGATCGTTCAGATGCCGAAGAAGCGTACGATTCCCGGACGGGCAAGTTCGACTGGAAACATCTGATTAAGCACCGGCTGACGATCAATTAGCCGTGTTGGGATTTCGGAGAATCTTTGAAATCGGGTGTTGAGGGGTGACAGGGGAAATCGTTTCGATACATAATGCGAGCCGCTTCTGACTCAAGTCGAGGATTCTCGGAAGTTTGCGACTGTTCTGGCTGCACGCCCGGAAACGCGAACTACGAGTTAAGTTGATACGACGATAAACGTTACTTCCAGCAGAGCTGCACAAAGGTGCGGCGGGCCAATCGGGAACCTCTGGACAGAGTCGAGTGACTTTGCTGAGTCTTCGTCAGAACCAGAGCAACCGACATTTCGAAACCTGAGGCGGAATCGAGTCTGGACTTGAATGCGTGCTGATCTACTGTTTGGATTTGTCGAGACTGATTCATTTTCAAGAACATTGTGAGGAGAGATAGTTATGAAAACGTTCCGCCCGGTTCAGAAGAAGTTGCGACGTGGCTTCACGCTGATCGAACTGCTCGTGGTGATCTCGATTATCGCCACCCTGGCAGCACTGATTCTGCCCGCCGTTCAGAACGCTCGGGCCGCAGCCCGGCGTGCTGAGTGCCAGAACAACATGAAGCAGCTCTGTACCGCTGTCATGAACTTCGCCTCGAAGAAGAATGGCAAGTTGCCAGCTCTCGCAGAGAAGATTTCCAACAGCAGCAACGTCTACATGAGCTGGTGCGTGCAGTTGCTGCCGGAACTCGATAACTCAGCCGCTCGACGGGAGTTCGACACAACGGTCGCAAACTTCATCACCAGTGGTGGGACGACTCCTGCGTTCCCGGCGATCTCAATGAAGATGTTTCAATGCCCTGTCGACACGAACAATTTCCAGATCGATGGCGGTCTGTCGTACGTCGTGAATGCAGGCTACTTGCCGGGGGCCTCATATCCAAACATTGACTGGACTCACAACGCGAACTCAGTTGCTTGGGATACTAACTTCGCGACTCGACGGGCGATTGCTCATGCCGCTGGAGTGTTCTCGGCTCCTCTGGAAGGCTCGGACGCATTCAGAGCTTCTCTCGATTACATTTCGTCGGGAGACGGCCAAACGAATACACTGCTGTTTGCTGAGAACGTTCAAGCGCAGAACTGGCACATTGCAAATATCGATGGAAGCGGCGGAAGCAACCTTCGCGATCTGGCATTCTGCGTTCCCGTCGTCCCTGGTACTGACACAACGGCAGTAACGGCAACCACCGGGCCTGGAATTGCATTGGAACCAGTCGGTGGGGTCCAGGCTGGAACCTGGGGGGGCAATATGAATACGCTTAACGCCTTGCCTGGGCAAAATATCATTGCTGCGAGAGGAACTCTGCCGCGACCGAGTTCAAATCACTTGGGAACTTCCATCTATGGATTTGCCGATGGTGCCGCGCGACAGATTTCTGACAGCATTACTCCTGGCGTGTACTTGCGATTGATCTCCCCCAACGGCCAGCGTTACGGCCAGGTTGTGGCGGGATTGGAAAACTACTAACACGCACTCCAACCGTGTGACTCGGTAGATAATAATGAAGGCGGCAGCGTTTCGGCGCTGTCGCCTTCTTTTGTTTGATGGTCAGGATGGGCAAGAAAAGTGCTTGTTTACCAGGCTGATATTCACTGGGCAGCTGAGAGTCTTTCACAGTGAGGAGCCCATGATGGATTGACGAATTGAGAATTCGCTGACAGCACAGAATTGATTCCTGACTGATAAGTCCTTCGTCAGTCGAACGATCTTCACCGTTCGATCACGACAACGCGGTGATCACCTTCTGTGAGCCGTCGGGATTGCAGCTGCCCGCTCGGCCACCTGATGCGAAATTCGGTCGGGGTTGATCCATTCGGAATACCGAAGTGGATTTCGGCCAGCGAAGTCGACGCGTAGCTGCCGCCGCCGATCAATTGTCTGATCTGAGCGCCGGAAGACGTAATCAGTTCGACGATTGCCCCAATCGGTTGTCGCGGAGAAGCGGTGCCGATCAGTTGAACGGCCAGACTGCTGCCGGGGACAACGGAAGTGTTTTCAAAGAGGCGAGCGGCGGCGTGGGTCGGCGACGTCAGCAGATCGACCTTGCCATCGCGGTTCCAGTCGGTCCATGCGAGGCCCCGACCGTGTTGAGGTGTCGTCAGTGCGTTTCCCGCCTGGCTGGTGACATCTTCAAAGTACCGACCGTCGACGTTTTCAAGCAGAACCATTTTCTGCAGCGTCGGTGAATGCTGTGGATGCTGAACGACGTTGCCGTTGCAGACGATTGTGTCGCTGTCGCCGTCCAGATCCAGATCGATGAAGGCGGTTCCCCAGCCGACATAGTGTGAGCCGATCGCGGAGACGCCGGTGATGTCGCTCACATGACGGAACTGCATTCTGCCCAGGTTTTCGTACAGCGCGAAGCTTTCCATTTCGAAGTTCGCGGCCCAGATGTCGAAGCGACCATCGTTGTTGAAATCGACGACGTCGACCCCCATTGACGCGTCCGGTGATCCTCGTCTACTGACCCCCGTGCCGCTGAGAGTCGACCAGTCGGTAAACGACTTCCCTGCTTCATTCCGGTAAAGGAAGTTCATCATCACGTCGTTGCCGACATAGAGATCCAACCATCCGTCAGCGTCGAGATCGGCAGCAACTGCTCCCAGCGTCTTTCCGTCGGGCCGCACGTTGAATGCTTTCGTCCCGTCGATAAAGGTTCCGTCACCGGCGCTGATCAGCAAAGTATCCGGCAGTGGTTCGAAGATTTTCGGCGAGCAGTTGTCGCGGGTTGTGCCGTCAGCAGCGAAGCAGGACGGATCGTTGTCGAACGACCAGTTCACGTACCCGGTGACGTAAACGTCGAGATGCCCGTCGTGATTAAAATCGCCCCACGCGGCGGACGCGCTCCAGCCACCAGGTACCAGATTCACTGCGGCTGTGGATTCTGTGAAGGTTCCGTCGCCGAGGTTGCAGAATAACTGAACCCCGCCATAGCCAGTCACCAGAAAGTCTTCGAAGCCGTCGTGATCAAAGTCCGCCGCGCAGATTCCGTGATGATAAAAACGCGTTGTACTGATTCCGCTGCTGGCAGTTGCGTCTTCGAAACAGGTCTGCTGATTCCGCAGGACGAATACCGGCCTGCCGACGCAAGTGCGGCCTTCAAAGTCGCCACCGCCAGCGATCAGAGCGTCAGGCCAGCCGTCCCGGTCGAAATCCATCGCTGAGCAGCCACTGCCCAGTGATTCCAGAATCGTGGCGAACCCGTGTCGAGCACCGTTATCCGGTACGACCTGCGGGAACTGATCAGTGGAAAGTGGTTTGAGGCGGATGGCTGTCGTGTGGCTCGGCGATGAAGGCGTTGTTGTGTCGATGGTTCGAATTTCCGCCGCAGTATCTGCGGACGCAGCGTGCCGGAGATTCGCGTGAGGAGAATCGTCGGTCACCGGTTCCTGTTTGCGGTCGCAGCCAAACAACAGCAACAGCCACAACAACATCGCTGAGGCATGGCGACGACGTAATTCAACGGTGGATCGAGAACTCAGCAAATCAGGAACCTCGCACCGACGAGGAAGTTGGTATCTGTGCCGGCGGGTACTGCTGCTCAAACTGTTTAAAGTAAGATCGCATCTCGTCGGTCGCCGAAGGCATCCCCAGCGCCGCGCGCAGCCAGCTCCGAGCAATCTCGATCTTCCCGAGTCGTTCGGCAAGTTGTGCAATCTCGAACCTCAGACCGGCGTCTTTCTCGTCGTGAACGATCGCCTGCTGCTTGTGCGAAAACTCCCGGCGATATTCAGAAATCTCCGCGGCGACTTTTCGATGTTCCAAAGCAGCATCCGATTGCCCGTTCGCACTCAGCATTTCAGCGAGTCGGAGATGCAGTTCGAGTTTGTGGGGATGCGCATCAGCGGCCCGCTGGAGCAGCGCAATGCCTCGTTCTGCGTTGCCATTGTGTGCCAGACATTGTGCCGCCACAGTCACCGCTTCGGGATGCCAGGGGCGTTGCTGCAATGCAGATTCGGCTGCCTTCAAGGCGGCGTCTGTCTGACGAAGCGAGAACAGCGCGACCGCTCGCTGAGCCTCGGCATCCGGCCCCCCGGCAGTGCTCATCGCGTCGAGTGCCTCGGTGTAGCGGCGCAGTCGTACAAGACATTCTCCCCATCCGATCAGTACTTCGTCTCTGGCTGTTGAATCTGGTGGTAACCGGCTCGCCGCCTGTTCATAGGCCAGCGCCGCTGCGTCAAAGCGTTCGAAGTCGTGAAGGATGGATGCCTGCATGTAATAAGGTCGGTAGTCGTCAGGCTCCTGATCGATCACGACCTGCAGCGTGTCGATTGCCTGCACCATCGCTCCGATGTCGTAGTACGCCGCTGCCAGAAGCCGCTGAGTTTCGGTGCGTGCTGAATTCCACTCAAGCACCTGCCGGCACATCAGGATCGTCTGACCGAACTGCCCCGCTTCATAGAGCATGCTGGCCGCTTCGTGATAAGCCGGTTGCCGAGTCTCCGGATGCGAGTTCGCCTGACTGAACGTCACAAATGCCTGTTCAGGCTGCCCTGCGGCCCGGAGATCGTATCCCTGCAAAAGTGATGCATGAGCCTGATACTCGTCGTCCAGCTGAAGATGGTGAGCGCACATTCGAACGGTTTTCCAGTCGCCCTGCGTCACCGCTTCCAGCCCCGTCCGAAACCGTTCGTCCAGATCAATCGACTCTGGGCGTACCATCAGTCCAACAACGACTCCAATCGCAGTCAACGCAACAAGCCCACGCCAGGCTCCATGCCGGGACCGTTGGGTTTTGTTCATGTTGCGATGGTTCAGCTCAGAGCCCATGAATCACCTGTCGGCTTTGGGTGTCCTAATCGAGTTTTGAACCTCTCGTCAGATGCCCGGCTCGACGTGGCGCCCCAGTATTCAGCAACTGGCGTGACTCAATAAACTTACACACCCGATCACTCAAATCTGGCGTAGAGCAGAATTTCCTGGTAGATTCATCGTCGCCCGGAATGCCGCATCACAGGCGTGTTCTGACTGGGAATGATCTTTTTCCTATTCTGTCTTCGTACTGGAGAAACGTAAATGGCTGCCGGAATTACTCGAACGCACAGAAAAGCGTTCACGCTCATCGAATTGCTGGTCGTGATCGCGATCATCGCGATTCTTGTTGCTTTGTTACTGCCAGCTGTGCAGCAGGCGAGAGAAGCCGCTCGAAGAAGCCAGTGCAAGAGCAACCTCAAACAGATCGGCATCGGGCTACACAATTACGAACTTGTCCACTCAAACTTCCCGGCTGGCAGCTACTGGAACAACACGAATGCTGGCGTCGTCTACCAGCAGGGCAGCATGCTGACTCATATTCTGCCTTACATGGATCAGGCAGCCGCCTATGAGCAAATTCCCTTTGATAATCCACCCGGCGGTGGCCGGAACGTAAACGACGCGACTGACTCAAATGGCACGTTACTGAGACAGCTGTTTGTGGTTCCCGGATTCATTTGCCCATCGGACACTGCGGGAACGAATTTCAACGGTCGCACCACAGTTCAGAATTACGCTGGCAGCAAAGGTGCGTCAAATGCTGGCAGCCCCGCAGGAGGTAATCCCAATGTCGGGGCAGGAGGGACTCCGTGTGCTGACAATTACCTTAGTTACCGTCGAGGCGGTACTGCCGGCTCCGGTGTGTCAGGAATCTTTCACCGGAATGGTCGCAGCACGAGTATCAAAGACGTAACGGACGGACTCTCAAACACAATCTTCGTTGGCGAAGTTCGTCCGGAATGCAGCAACCACATTCAGCAGGGTTGGCTACAGGCGAACAATGGCCAGGGAATGTTCGGCACGCTTTATCCGATCAATCTGGATACCTGCAACACCTCAAACGCATCCGGCTGTAACTGGCACAACAACTGGACTGAGGAATTCGGATTCAAATCGCGTCACGTTGGTGGTGCTCATTTCCTGCTGGGCGACGGAGCTGTCCGCTTCCTCAGCGAAAATATCGACCATGACACCTACAACAATCTGGGAGCGAAATCCGACAGCAACGAACTCGGCGATTTCTAAGCCTGGCTGATACCCTAATCGCCCCTTTCACCGCCGTGCAGGATTATTCTTCACGGCGGTGTTTTTGCACACCTGATTGGAAGTTGTAACGAATGACCTGCAAACGAATAGTTCTCAACGCCCTCTTCTCTCTGTCGTTGTTCATGCTGGCAGGCTGCGGGGGAAGTGATCGTCCCGCACTGGCTCCCGCGTCAGGCATTGTCAAGCTGGACGGAGAGCCGGTTGAAGGTGCCAGTGTGACTTATCACCCGGTTGAAGGCGGTCGTCCCGGTTCAGGAACCACCGACGCCCAAGGGCGATATACCATTAAGACTTTCCAGGATGCACCTGGCGCTGCAGTCGGTGACCACATTGTGACCGTAATGAAGATCTCCGGCCCTGGCGCATTTGTCATACAGGGCGACGCACCAGCGACTGCTCCATCAAGCTCAACCGGAGAAAGTGACGGCTCTGACAGTCTTTCGGAGATTCCTTTGATCGATCCGTCCGAGCCAAACCAGCCGGAAATTATTTACGACGTGCCGCAACGTTACATGAGCCCTAAGGAATCCGACCTGAAGGTTACAGTCCCCGAAACCGGCAGCGATTCGTTACATCTCGACCTGGCCAGATAGGCGACGATCAGACCCGGAGTTGTTTCAGAAAAACGCAGGATTTTTGTAACCCGGCAGCATCCGACGGTAATCTACTCTGACGATTCACCGTCGGAGGGTTTCCTGCGTGACCAGTTCGGACAAAACAGAGCACTTTGTGCAGCAGCTGGCGGCTCATCAAAACCGTTTGTATGGCTACGTGTTTTCGCTGCTTGGTGATCACAGCCGGACGGCAGATGTGCTGCAGGAAACGAACATCGTGCTGTGGCGAAAGATCGCCGAATTTCAGACTGACAGAGGATTCCTGCCGTGGGCCTTTGCGGTGGCTCGGTTTCAGGTGCTGGCTCATTTGCGTGACAGAAAGCGGGACCGGCTGTTGCTGGACGCAGAACTGGCGGAAGCGATCAGCATCGAAACGGAGCGTCAGGCCGAACACCTCGACCATTTTCGAGAAGCCCTGCGTCCGTGTCTGGGCACGTTAAGCGACGGCAATCGCGACCTGATTGAACGTCGATATTTCAGGGCCATGTCGATTGCAGATATCGCCCGGGAAGTTGATCGAACGGCGAGTGCCGTGAAAGTGGCGTTGCTGCGATCTCGGCGCCACCTTTCAGAGTGCATCCAGCGTCGAATGCTTGCGGAGGGTGACGCATGACTTCCGACCGATTCGAAGAGCTGGAATCGCTGCTGCTTGACTGGGAAGAAGGCGTCCTCGACGAGGCTGGAATTGAGCGGCTGCGCGAGATTCTGCGGACGGATACAGAGTCACGGGCTCATTACGTGCGTCTGCAAATGATGACGGCGGCAATGAGTCTCGACAGCGACGCCGGGATGAACGACTTTGCTGCCGACGATGAAGTGAGAGGGTGGGGCGAAAATGTCCCGCACAAAATCCGCGTCAGCACGGCAGGCGGCGTCTCTCGAACCGGGCGATGGATGCTTGTCGCAGCGACACTGCTGATCGGGGTTCTCGCCGGGCGACTGGTTCAGCTGGAACTGGCCGACCGTGCCGACAAACCGGACGAAATCAATCGACCGGGAATCAGCATCGCCGCCGTCGACAAACGCGATGAGTCTGAAGAAGCCACTTCCGAGGGAGTCGCCCTGATCACTCGATTGGTCGATGTGACCTGGAAAGCTGGCCAGCCGTCGCTCGAAGTTGGAGATGCTCTCCCGACAGGTCTTTTCGAGATCGCCTCAGGTTATGCTCAGGTTGAATTCTTTTGCGGGGCGACCGTGATCCTGGAAGGCCCGGCGGAGATCGACCTGAAGTCGCCGGTGCTCGCACGAGTTCGGCGCGGAACTCTGCGTGCTCAGGTACCGCCAGCAGCTCGCGGGTTTTCACTGGAAGTGGATGATCTGAAAGTCGTCGACCTTGGCACCGAGTTCGGACTGTCGGTGTCTGACGAAGGAGCCAGTGTTCAAGTCTTTGACGGCGAAGTGGAACTTCTCCAGCCCGAAACGGCAAAGCGATTACTGACTGCTGGCGAGGCTCTCGTACGGACTCCTGACGGCATCTACGAAGATTCGACCGTGACTCCGGACAGTTTTCTGGACATCGCCTCGCTGGAAACCCGGGCTCAGGGGCAACAGGACGAGCGTTACCAGCGCTGGCGAAACTGGTCCGGGAAGCTGCGGCGTGATGCGAGATTGATCGCGTACTACGCCTTCGATCAGTCGGATGGATGGAATCGAAGATTGACCAGTAGCCTGGAACCGGCGAACTCCGAGCTGGATGGAGCCATTGTCGGTGCCGATCGTTCCATTGGCCGCTGGCCTGCCAAGAGCAGTCTGGAATTCAAACGCCCCGGTGATCGCGTTCGAGTGCAGATTCCCGGCGAGTATCGTTCGCTGACGTTTTCCTGCTGGGTCAAAATTGACAGTCTTGATCGGTGGTTTAATTCGTTGTTCCTGACCGACGGCTACAACAAGGGCGAGCCTCACTGGCAGATTCTTGACACGGGCCAGCTCTACTTTTCCGTTCGACCGCGCGAACAGGGCGAAGATGGGCCGGCTGATTTCAAAGCACTTTCGCCACCGTTCTGGAAACCGTCGCTCAGCGGACGCTGGCTGCACCTCGCCACTGTGTACGACGTCGATCGAACATCGATCACTCACTATCTGAACGGCGACGTTCTCAATTCAGCGATCGTACCGGTCGAAAAGATGATTGATGAAACGCGAATCGGAACGGCATCGATCGGAAACTGGTCTGTTCCCACGCAACCCGATTCTCGATTCGCAATCCGCAATCTGAACGGCAGCATGGACGAGTTCATTCTGTTCGCGACCGCTCTATCCGACGACGAGATCCGGGAGATCTACAATCATGGCAAACCGTGATGACGAGTGAGTGAAGGGGGACGAGGTGGCGGGCCGGGCAAAAACGCACAGAGATTTAAATGGTTAATGCAAATCATTCGATGTTGCGATGAGTATCTTTGAGCTGACAAAGCAGTTCCCAAAAGAAGAAGCGTATTCATTGACAGATCAGATTCGGCGTTCTTCTCGCAGTGTCTGTGCGAATCCTGCTGAGGCATGGAGAAACGTCGTTACCAGGCTCATTTCATCGGCAAATTATCTGTCTGTGAAACTAAGGCAGCCGAGCCGCAGGTCTGGTTGGAACTTGCCGTTAAATGTGAATACGTCGACCGTGAGAAAGCAGCAGAACTCTATAAGAAATACGACGAAGTCATTGGAACCATCGTCGGAATGATCAATCACCCGGAAACATGGATTCTAAAATAAGCATGTCTCACCTTGTCGCCCCCTCACCTCGCCACTACCTCACCGCCTCACTCGTCTTTGCAATCGCGACGGTGACTGGAATCGCAAACGCCAATGAGACTTTCAATGGTGATCGTCTTTTTACACTCAAGGTTCTGCCGCTGCTCAAGGTGAAATGTTTCGGTTGTCACGGGAACGATCCTGCCGACACTCGCGGCGACTACAACCTGATGACTCGCGACGGAATGCTCAAAGGTGGTGAGTCGGAAGAGGCGTCGCTCGTACCCGGTAAGCCGGAAGAAAGTCCGCTTTACAGAGCGATCCTCTGGGAGGACGGCATGGAGATGCCGCCCAAAGAAAACGATCGTCTGACGAAAGAGGAGACAGAGTATTTTCGCAGGTGGATCGAAGCGGGGGCTCCGTGGCCGACTGCTCAGGAGCAGTTAACGATTCAGAAAAAGGAATGGGCCGTTCGAGAAAACAAAGACGGCATCATCGTCGACACCAGCGGAGGCCTGGCCGACGACTGGACGTATCGTCGATATCAGCCAGCCGATCTGTGGGCTTTTCAACCGGTGAAGCGTCCCGCGGTTCCCCCAGGATCGACGAATCCTGTTGACGCATTTGTGCATGAGCGTCTAGCTCAGGCAGAGCTGATGCCGGCACAGCCAGCAGACGCGAGGACGCTGATCCGTCGTGCCACTTACGATCTGACCGGGCTCCCTCTAGATCCTCAGGATGTTGCCGCATTCATCCTGGATTGGGAGAAAGATTCTCAGCAAGCCTGGAGCGATCTCGTCGATCGGCTGCTCGCCAGCGACCACTATGGAGAGCGGCAGGGCCAGCACTGGCTCGACGTCGTTCGTTATGCGGACACTTCCGGTTTCTCGAATGATTACGAACGCTCGAACGCCTGGCGATATCGTGACTACGTCATTCGGTCGTTCAACAAGGACAAACCATTCAATGAATTCGTCCTCGAACAGATCGCCGGTGACGAACTTCGACCTGACGATCCCGAGGCACTGATCGCCACTGGTCTGCTTCGCATGGGGCCGTGGGGAACGGCGATGGTGCCTCAGGACGAAGCTCGTCAAATTTTTCTTGACGATCTGGTTCACAACGTCGGACAAGCGTTCCTGTCGATGCCCATGCGCTGCTGCAAATGTCATGATCACAAATTCGATCCGCTTCCGACACGCGACTACTACAGCATGTACGCGACGTTCGCGACGACTCAGCCAGCGGAAAGGAAAGTCGCGTTCCTGCCGGAAGAAAACAGAAATGGCTTTGGCGAGAAGCGGGCACTGGTGGAAGAACTGCTCGCTTACGCAAAGGCTGAGCAGGCAAAACTACAGGACAAGCAGGAAGCTGCCGCCAGGAAGTGGTACGAGGAACACGATCTTCCTTACAAGAATGAGAATGCTCGCAAGAACGACCCGGAAGACAGAAAGCCACCTCGGCACGTCGGCCTGACGCCCGAAGAAAAGGGGATGAAAAAAGTCCGCGAGCAGGACGTCTGGATCTGGGAGCGTCGACTGGAACGTTACGAACCAATGGCTCAGGCCGTTTACAACGGGCAGGACGACTACAAGAACGACCGCAAACTGCGAGAACCGAAACAGATCAATGTCAAGTGGCGACCGCAGAACTTCATCCTGGCGGGCGGTTCGCTCGAAGCACGACTTCAGCCGGTGCTGCCCGGAGTTCTCAGCGCGACTGGTCTTCCTGCCGATCCAAACAGCGACGCTCCCTGGCAAATCACCGATGAGCTGAACGGTCGCCGCCTGGCCTTTGCGAAGTGGGTTGCCGATGACAGAAATCCGCTGACCACTCGGTCGATCGTTAATCGAATCTGGCAGACACACTTTGGTAAGGGCATTGTCAAGACGTCAAACAGCTTTGGTGCAAAAGGCAGCCAGCCGACACACCCTGAACTGCTTGACTGGTTAACAGCGGATTTCATTGAGCACGGCTGGAAGATCAAACGGCTTCATCGATTGATCATGATGTCGGAAACTTATCGCCGCTCAGGCCAACCTGCCGATGCGAAGCAGCAGGCAACAGTCGACCCGGACAACAATCTGCTGGCATCGTTTCCGCCGCGTCGTCTCACCGCTGAAGAATTACGAGACAGTACGCTGCTGGTCAGCGGCGAACTCAACCCCGAAATGGGTGGCGTTCCAATCATGCCGGAGATCAATCTGGAAGTGGCATTGCAGCCACGAATGATTCAGTTCTCAATCGCTCCCGCGCATCAGCCGTCACGAACACCGGCAGAACGCAACCGCAGAACGATTTACGCATACCGGGTACGAGGTCAGGCTGATCCGTTCCTTGAAATCATGAACCTCCCGAACCCGAATGAATCGTGCGAACTGAGAGACGCCGCATCGGTCACCCCGCAAGCGTTCACCCTGATGAACAGCGATGTGATCACCGACCGATCGATCGGTTTCGCGCTGCGGGTTCAGAAAGAACACCCTGACGATACCGAACAATGGATTCAGCGAGCAGTTCAGATTGCCTACGGGCGGGCTCCGACCCCTCAGGAACAGAAAACTCTGCACGCCTATCTGAAAGAAATGCAGACTTATCACGCAGAGCACAAACCGGAAGAAGTTGAGTACCCGACGGAGGTTGTCCGGTCACTGGTCGAAGAATTCACAGGCGAACCTTTCGAGTTCATAGAGAAGCTGAACGTCTACAATAACTACATCCCGGATGCCAAACCCTGGACCGTCAATGCCGACACTCGAGCACTCGCGGATGTTTGCCTGCTGCTGCTGAACTCGAATGAGTTTCTGTACGTGTACTAGCGACGCTGCATTCTGGCGACCAAACCTGCATGCCAGCCTGGATTAATTCTGACTCCTGCAATTCTGTTACCACCGTCTGAAAACAAGGTCAAAACGATGGCAAATATCCCCCGTCGCGATTTTCTCTACGGACTCGGTTCTTCACTCGGAGCGTTGGCGCTGACCGACCTGCAGGCTGCAGAGAAGAAGACTGGTGGCCCACTGGCGTCGAAGCAGCCGATGCATGCTCCGAAGGCGAAAGCTGTAATCATGCTCTTCATGGAGGGAGGACCATCCCAGGCGGACACGTTCGATCCGAAACCGAAACTCAACGCGCTGCACGTAACCGAGTCAAAGCGCACAACGGGTCTTGAGACGGGCAAACGCTTCTACGTCGGCAGTCCGTTCAAAGCTCGGAAAGTTGGCAACTCCGGCATCGAAATGTCTGAGCCGTGGCAGTTTCTGGCTGATCCGGAAGTGGCTGACGAACTCTGCGTCTACCGTGGCTGTAAAGCGGAATCGTTAAATCACCCGGAAGCGCTGCTGCACATGAATACTGGCAGCAGACTGGGCGGCGACCCTGGCCTGGGAGCATGGACGACCTACGGCCTGGGTTCGGAAAACCAGAATCTGCCAGGCTACGTTGTAATGACGGAACTGGCACTTCCACAGGCCGGCCCTGCCAACTGGACGAACGGCTTTCTGCCCGCACATTACCAGGGAACTCGACTTCGGTCGACGGGGTCGCCGATCCTCGACCTCAACCCGCCGAAGTACAAGTCGCGAGAGCACCAGCGGAAGGCTCTTGATCAACTTGCCCTGTTGAACGCTCAACACGCCGAACAGCATCCCGAACACGCAGAGCTGGCCGCTCGCATGGAAAGCTACGAACTTGCCTATCGCATGCAGATGGCCGTTCCAGGCATCATCGACATCGACAGTGAACCCGCGCACGTGCAGAAGGCGTACGGGCTGGAGCGGAAAGAGACGGCGACATTCGGTCGTCAGTGCCTGATGGCTCGCCGACTGGTCGAAGAGGGTGTCCGCTTCGTCCAGATTTTCTCAGGCGGTTGGGACAGCCATGATTACCTTGAACAGGGCCACTCGTCGCGCATCGCGAGTGTCGATCAGCCAATTGCCGCGCTGATCAAAGATCTCAAAGCCCGAGGTCTGCTTGAGGACACTCTCGTCGTCTGGACCGGCGAATTCGGTCGAACTCCGGACAACAACTATCGGGGCGGAGTGACTTCGCTTGGCCGAGGCCACAACGCCGATGCAATGAATATGTGGTTCGCGGGTGGTGGGACAAAACGCGGATCCATTGTCGGAGCCACCGATGAAATCGCCGCCGAAGCCGTCGAAGTCGTTCATCCCATCCGTGATGTTCATATTACGATGCTGCATCTGCTCGGCCTGGACGACAACAAACTGACGTACTTCCATGCCGGTCGCTACAAGCAACTGTCTCAGTTTGGCGGCGAACTCATTCCGGAACTGATCGCATAATCTGCTCTCTCGAAGAAGCAATTTGAAAGCCCGTCCCAGGTTGGGCGGGCTTTCCTCTTTTGCGGCATAATCCGGCGGCGGGGACTCGCAGCGGCATTCGCTTCTTGACAGCTCAATGGCCTGCGGAAAGCATACGCAGGACCGGGTGTCGTCTGGCAGTTTCTCTGGAATGGAGTCGCTATGAGTAACGTGTTTCGGTTCGAAGAGCTGAATGGGCAGATTGGCCTGCTGACGATTGACGCGCCGGGTAAGAAGGTCAACACGCTCGGTCGAGTCGTGATGGAAGAATTGTCCGGCATCGTCGACGACCTTGAAAAACGAGACGACCTGCAGGGACTTCTGCTGCAAAGCGGCAAGCCCGGTCAGTTCATCGCCGGAGCTGATCTCAACGAACTCGGAGCGCTGGCGACGGCGACTCGCGAAGAAGTGCTCGCAGCAGTCGAAGCCGGACACGCCCTGTTTTCGCGAATCAGCAAGCTGCCGTTTCCGACCATCGCACTCGTCGACGGCGCGTGCATGGGCGGCGGTACGGAACTCATTCTGTCTTTCGATGAGCGGATCGTGTCGATCGGCAAAACGAAGATCGCTCTGCCGGAAGTGAATGTTGGATTAATCCCTGGCTGGGGCGGAACTCAGCGGCTGCCTCGTCTGACAGGGATTCACCATGCGATTTCGATGATCACGTCGGGGGCGCCGCAGGATCCGAAAACGTGCATCGGGTGTGGCCTGGCCTTTGATGGAGTTCCTGCCGAACAGCTTCTCGACGAAGGACGACGTGTGATCGGCATTCTTCGCGACGGCGATCTCTGGAAAGAAAATCGCAAGAAGCGATCGCAGCCGCTCGGCCTAACCGACGATCAGATGGCGTTTGCGTTTGCCGTTTCAGAAGGCGGAGTGCGAGGTAAAACCAAAGGCCAGTACCCGGCTCCTCTCGCGGCGTTAGAGGCGATCAAGCAGGGAGTCAACCTGCCGCTGGAAGAAGGTTTGAAAGTCGAACAGGAAGTTTCGCTGGAAGTAGTTGGGTCGACGATCTCAGCAAACCTGATCGGCGTCTTCTTCATGAACACGCAGGTCGGCAAAGACCCCGGCTTCGGTGGAACTTCAGCGAAACCAAAAAATGTCAACCGCATCGGGGTGCTCGGCACGGGGCAAATGGGAGCAGGCATCGCGACTGCTCATTGCCGCCGCGGTGTACCGGCCACGATGGTCGACATCAGTGAAGAACGGCTCGGCTGGGGTATGGCTGCTGCAAAGAAAGTTATCGACTCTCGCATCCAGATTGGTCGAGCCACCCACGAAGACATGGCGGATATGCTCGGCCTGCTCAGCACCGCGACGTCGAAAACAACATTCTCTGATTGCGACGTCGTCGTTGAGGCAATCACCGAGAATGAAGAACTGAAAACCGCCTCGTACCGTGAACTCGCACCCGTTCTTCGCGACGACGCTATCCTGGCCAGCAACACGTCGACGATCTCAATCACGCGAATGGCTGAGTCGGCTCCGAACCCGAGCCGCTTTGTCGGGATGCACTTCTTTTACCCGGTCGATCGGATGCAGCTTGTCGAGGTGATCCGCGGTGAAAAGACCGACGACGAAACGGTCGAAACCGTGGTCACCCTGGCAAGACGAATCGGCAAGACGCCGATTGTCATGAAGGACTGTCCGGGGTTTCTGGTCAACCGAGTCCTGCTGCCGTACATGAACGAGTCGCTGCTGTTGCTCTGCGAAGGCGCATCGATGGACGACATCGACAAAGCAGCAACGCGTTTCGGAATGCCGATGGGGCCGATCGCTCTGCATGATCTCGTTGGAACCGACGTCGCGATGTTTGCCGGCAAGGTTGTGTCTGAAGCATTCGCCGATCGAGCCGACATGTGTCCGCTGCTGGAAGATATTGTTCAGGCCGGTCGTCTCGGCAAAAAGGCCGGCAAAGGATTCCGGCAGTACGTCGGCCCGAAAGGCAAACCCGCTCCGGATCCTGACTTCAACGGGTTTCTTGAGAAGCACCGAACAGGGTCGAAGCCCTTCTCGCAGGAAGAAATCACCGACCGACTGTTTTTGCCGATGCTGCTTGAAGCGACGCGAGTCCTCGAAGACGGCATCGTTTCCGAGCCAACTCATGTTGATCTCGGCCTGCTGCTGGGCATCGGGTTCCCACCGTTTAAGGGCGGAATTCTCCACTGGTGCGACACGGAAGGTGCCGGAAATATTGTCGGGCGACTGGAACAGTTTGCAGACTTCGGCAAACGGTTCGAAGCAACGGACTCTCTGAAACAGATGGCTTCATCCGGCGAAAAATACTTTCGGCTCGGAAACGTTGCCTGAAGTGAATGCGGGCAGCAGAGACTGAGGAATATCACTGCACTCTGAAAACGAACCGGGCATGGAGCTGTCTCATCGACTCCATGCCTTTTTCAGTTTACTGGCGAAACTTTCTTTTTTACCGAAGGTTTAACACCAGCAGCTGCTGAAAGAACGATCGGGTAACCATCGGACTCGTGGTCTGCGGGCAACGATTTCAGCTGCCCGGAAAGGTCGTCGTTTCGCGGCCCGTCACTGAACCCGTCGTAAATTAACTCAGGTAATCAGGAATTCTCAGATGATACGTTTCTGCACGCTGACAGGGATCGTGCTTTCATGTTCGATCGTGGCCACCGCTCAGGACGGGGACAAGACCACCAGCCTGTTCAAACAGCTCGACAAGAACAGCGACGGCAGGTTAGTCGCCGAAGAGGTGTCGGAAGAGCAGGCTCGCTTTTTCGAACGACTCGTCCGACTCGGCGACGCCGACAGGAATGGTGAACTGACAGAGTCCGAATTTACGAAAGCGACTTCCGAAGCCGTTGATGCACCGCCGGCTGCTGCGAACGGAGCAGGGCGCCGTCCAGGAACTCCGGGTGGGCAGCAGTTTGACGCGGCGGCGTTTTTCAAGCGGCTCGACAAGGATGGCGATGGCAAGCTCGCGGAGAACGAACTGCCCGAGCAGTTTGCCGAACGGCTTGCGCCTGCTTTTGAGAAGCTTGGCAAAGACGCCCTCACACTTCAGGAATTTCAGCAGCTTCGTCAAGGCATGGAACGAGCTGGTGCTGGCCAGGCTGGCGGTCGACCTGGTCAGATGAGAAATCCGGAAGAGACCTTCAAACGACTCGACACGAACAGCGACGGAAAACTCACCGTGGACGAGGCTCCAGAGCAGGGACGGCGAATGGTGACTGCAATCCTTGAGCGCTCGGGCAAGGGACGCGATGGCTCGCTCACGATGCAGGAATTTCAGAACGCTGTGACGCAGTTTAATCGTGCTCAGCAGAACGGTCGCCCGGACCGCAGTGACAAACGCCCCGAAAATGATCGCCCCGCACGGGACGGTGAGATGCGCCGGCCAGGCGATGGTGATCGTCCTCCTGTAGACGGCGGCCCTGCCTTCCTGCGAATTCTCGATATAAACCACGACGGGCGGCTCACGCGGGAGGAACTATCGAAGGCAGCATCGCTGCTTGAACGCCTCGACCAGAACGGCGACGGTGCTTTGGACGGTCGAGAATTGTTTGGCCCTCCGCCAGGCAACCAGGGTTCGATGGACCAGCCACGTCAGAGCGGCAGTCGAGACGACAATAATCGTCCGCGACGTCCGGAAAGTGATCAGCCAGAAGGCAAACCGGATGTCTCGCGAACCTCACCGCAGAATCAAACAGACCGGAATCGGCGGCCGAACTTCCAGAACCCGGAAGAATCTTTCAACAGGATGGATCGTGACAAGGACGGAGCGATCAGCAAAGAGGAAGCGCCAGATCGACTCAGGCAGAATTTTGATCAGGTCGACTCGAATCAGGACGGCAAGGTCACTCTCGACGAGCTTCGTAAAGTCCTGGGCCGATTCAGAAAGAATTAATCGCCACGCTTCGAGGCTGTGAGTTCTTCAGCAGGACGTGGCCATGACCAGAATGCTGGAATAAACGCAGCGCGGTTCCGGCCTGCCGAGAGAAGTCACATCACAACCATATCGCGATGGCCCAGCAAAACAGCCCTGAACTGGCATCACAAATCGTGTGATGCCGGTTCAGGGCTGAATTCGTTGATTCCGCAATTTCGCCAGCTGATCGCCTACGCGACGCAAGGATCTTCGCAGACAGCTGTTCCACTCGTACTTTTTGCAGAGCGGTAGGCAGCCACCAGCAGAACCTTTGCTGACTCCAGTTGCGTGTTCCACTCAGACGCCAGACTTTCGCGTAGCATCTCGTCCAGAACGATCAACGGGATCTCCGCACACGATTGTTCGCGAGCGGCCCGCTCACTGACTCGTTCAACAAGTGTTGCTGAAACAGCCGTTGACTGGCTGATCATGCCTGAACCTGGTTGGCCGTCAGGTCAGCAGAATCGTCTTCGCCTGCTCCCTGTTCGGACTCTTTACGTTTGATGGCGTCATAGACTTCCCGCCGATGCACACTTACATCGCGAGGAGCGTCGATCCCAAGACGCACTTTGTCCCCTCGAATCTCGACAACCATGATTGAAATGTTGTCGCCAATGACGATCTTCTCGTCCTTCTTCCGGCTGAGTACCAGCATCGTGCCGTTCCTGATCCATAGTGTGATGGCAGCCCGCCTTCGACCGACCGGACTCACTGTCCGATACCTCTTTCCCGAAAGCCAAGCCGTTGCAGCTTGCCCTAAACTTAGACCATACCGGACAGTTCGGCTGACCAATCGTGTGACGATTGGTGAAACTGCGAACGACTGTGCCGACCTGTGACAGATGTGCGGATCGGTTGAGTTGCTCGGCAAGGCAGTTCGTGCCGAAAGCTCGGATTCTTCCAGGGATGCGGGAAAGTACATCCACTCGATTCGGATCCCATCAGCGACGGCGGTATCCTTGCACTCATCGAATTCTGCTGGCACGATCGAGCATCTGCTTCTTCAGCAGACAGAAACACAACCGATAGAACAGAGGCCGTTTGTGCCCAACTTTGAATACTCGCGATGGGACGGCTCCCAGGAATTTACGCCACAGTCACTGGACAAGGTGTTCGACGAACTGAGTCGTTACATGCTCGACTATGGCGAGGAGATTCTGGACAACCTGCTTCACTGGGAACAGGAGCACCCTGACCTCGTGCAGAAGCTGATCGAGCAGGGCTACGTCGACAAGGACGAGAAAGGCCGCTTCCACGTGACTCCGAAGGGGGTGCGACGTGTCGAAGGACAGGCCCTCGAATCACTCTTTAACGTCAGTCGTCATGACAAGGTCGGTAAGCACGAGACACAGTTCCGAGGGGCCGGTCAGACGATCCATGACGAGACCAGGCCGTATGAATACGGCGACCCGATCTCAAACCTGGACATGCACGCAACGCTGAAGAACGCAATCCTGCGACAGGGCGGCGGTTCACCTGTCGACATCGCACAGGACGATCTCGTCGTTTACGACACCGAATATCAAACGGCCTGCGCAACCGTCGTGCTGATCGACATGTCTGGCAGTATGAACCGCTACGGCAAGTATGGCCAGGCCAAAAAGGTCGCGATGGCTTTACAAGGGCTGGTCCGAGGTCGCTACCAGGGAGACTTTCTGCAGATCGTTGGATTCTACAGCTACGCCAGTCCAATGACGGAACGAGAGCTGCTTTACTCCGCGCCGAAAGAAGTCAGCATCTTCGACCCGAGAGTCCATCTCCGTATCAACCTCGACCAGCCGCCGAATTTCGTGCCACAACATTTCACAAATATCCAGGCGGGACTGCAGTTTGCGCGGCGTGTTCTCAAGCGACAGCCCGCACCGAATCGGCAGATTATTACGATCACCGACGGCGAGCCGACAGCTCACCTTGAAGGACGGGATCTACTACTGATCTATCCTCCGGCCGACCGCACCTCAAAGGCCACTCTGGCTGAAGTGAAACGATGCTCAAACGACGGCATCCACATGTCGAGCTTCGCATTGATCGAGGACTACTTCTATCTCGACCTGGTCAATTTTGTGGAACAGATGGCCCAAGTCTCCGGAGGCGTTGCCGCCTACTGCAACGCCGACGATCTCGGCAACATGGTCATCGATAGTTTTTCCAAGGGCCGCCGGCAACGACGAGCGATGTAAGAATCGTTGGATCAATCATTTGCCTTCAATGCGTTCGGTGAACCGCCGCTCACTCCCGACTGAATAGCAAACCATCAACAGGCGCACCTTAAGGAGTCTTTAAGGCGACACATTCGACCGGCCGATCTTCTGACAGGCTTTGTTGGCGAACGAGTCATTAATCTCCACGAGGATTCGACAGACTCGCTTCTTGGCAGTTCTGGCAGACGATTCTCCTGAATCCAAACTTCCACGTTAACAGAAAAGAAAAGCTGCTGTTGACAATTGCCTCATCCGCATGGCATTTACCCCCAAACAAACCACCGAAAACCTCCCCGCAATTCGCAGGCAATTCAAGGCGCTGGTTATGGAGTTTGGCACGTAAAAAAAGCCGTCTTCAAACATGGTTTGAAGACGGCTCTGTG
>TARA_R110002072_G_scaffold266303_1_pt1 | contig 55648 bp, 44 predicted proteins | sample TARA_R110002072 | Tara Oceans TARA_R110002072 (sample SAMEA4397118) | marine metagenome | biome: Polar Biome; feature: [SRF] surface water layer (ENVO:00010504); material: water (ENVO:00002006), including particulate matter (ENVO:01000060) such as... | depth 5 m | reverse complement strand
AAATCATTGGCAAATCTTAATAAATCTTCCGCATCCCAAGAAAGAATTAACGAAGTTCTTAATACCGACGAGAAAATAGTTGAAGCGGAAAATCCAATAGCATTATCAGAATTATCTAACAGCATTGAATACAGAAACATTTTCTTTAAATACACGGAAGAAAATGTTTTAAAAAACATTTCATTTACCGTTAAAGTAGGTGAAACGATAGCTTTGGTAGGAGAATCTGGAAGTGGCAAGTCAACAATTGCAGATTTATTGCCTCGTTTTTATGATATTGAAGAAGGAGAAATTCTTTACGACTCAGTGAATATTAAAGGTGCTTCAATTCTTGATTTGAGAAAACACATCGGTATTGTTTCACAAGAATCTATTCTTTTTAACGCCACTATTAGAGAAAACATCGCTTTTGGAATGCAGGATGCAACAGATGAGGAAATCGAAAATGCAGCAAAAATTGCCAATGCTCACCAATTTATTTTAGACTTAGAAAAAGGTTACAATACTAATATTGGAGAAAGAGGAAATAAACTTTCAGGAGGACAAAAACAACGGGTAAGTATTGCTCGAGCGATTTTAAAGAATCCTTCTGTTCTGATTTTGGATGAGGCAACTTCTGCGTTAGACACAGAATCAGAAAAATTGGTGCAAGAAGCATTGGATAAATTAATGGACAATCGAACAAGTTTGGTCATAGCACATCGTCTTTCTACCATAAAAAAAGCTGACACTATTCTTGTTTTAGCCAAAGGAGAAATAGTTGAGCAGGGCACGCACAGTGTACTAATGAAGCAAAAAGGTGCCTATTATAAGCTTTCCACTCTGCAAGGAATTAATGAGTAAAATTGAGATAATCTTCAGGATCAACTGCTTGTTGATCAATCCATAATTCAAAATGCAAATGAGGACCATCAGTATTTTCCCCAGTGTTTCCAACAATTGCAATAGGATCTCCAATTTGGACTTTTGAACCCGCCTTTTTCATCACTCTCTGATTATGTTTGTACACAGATATTACCCCTTCGATATGCTCAATAATTAAAATATGACCATCTTTATGAGTATATCCAGAATATATTACTACGCCAGACAGACATGCCTTTACAACAGAGTTTTCAGTAGTAACTACATCTATTCCAGTGTGTGATTTTTTATTAAAACTTTGACTAACAACTCCTTTGGCAGGTTGAGCGAAATAAATAATAGATTTTGACTCGTCGTCTTGAGAAAATGTGGACATATCGTCTTTCACCTCTCTTGCAATTTCTTCTTCTTTCTCAGTCATTTTAGAATCAAACTTAAGTCGAGCAAGTGAATCAGTATGTGCACTAATAGAGTCTAAGGGAGTATTTACAGGAAGTTCTCCCAACAAAATCAATTTAATGTTTTCGATATATGATGCTTGCGATTCAATTTGTTGAGAAAGATTTAAAATATGCTCTTCCTGCTCTTCTAATAATTCTCTATTTATCGATTTATTGTCAGAATCGAGGTAAGACCGAACGGTATCCACCCTTAAAAGGAGACTAATCAATACCGAAAATAATATCAAAAAAATAACTGTAAGGCTTATTAAACGCACTCCCGTGCTGTTTACACTCCATATCTCTTTAAACGACTTTGGGTTAATTACTGAGAATTTAACCTCTTTCTTCAGTCGTAAATATGTTCTTTTAAAAAAATTCATCTGCTACAAAGCTGATTATTTTCATGCATTCATGCAAATAAATAGACAATTATCACGTTTTAATCAATAAAGTAACATTTTGGCGTTATTTTTGCCTTATGGTAGTAAACCAATTGAATTTTTTTACGTTATATAAGTAATGAAAACCATTTTTGCCATACTTCTATTTATTTTCCCATTCGTTTCAGAAGGGCAATTAATTACGAATCCGTCAAGCCCTGCTGGGCTTGTTCAAAATGTTTTATTGGGAAATGGGGTTACAGTTTCCAACATAACTTTTAACGGATCACCTATTTCCATAGGCTCTTTTACAGCTGCGGGAACCAATTTAGGTCTTGCATCTGGCATTGTTATGACCACAGGTACTATTCTAGCTGGAGGAAATGGGCCACAAGGACCTAACAACCAAGAGGGTGCTGGAATGGACAATGGTGCTGGAGGTTTTCCTCCACTAAATGGAATCGCTGGAAACACGACTACAAATGCGGCGGTATTACAATTTGACTTCGTCCCTTTTTCTGATTCAGTAAAATTTAACTATGTATTTGCTTCTGAAGAATGGTTAGAATATGTAAATACTGGTTTTAATGATGCTTTCGCATTCTTTATCTCTGGACCTGGTATTGCTGGTCAACAAAATATTGCAAGACTACCAAATGGCCAAACAGTAGAAATCGATAATGTGCACTCTGGTGGTGTGAATGTCAACGGAGCACCTTTTGGAGCGATTAATACTCCTTTCTATGTGAACAACAGCAACGGAGCAACTATTCAATATGATGGTTTTACTTCAGTTTTAACTGCAGAGTCGGCTGTTCAATGCGGGCAAACTTATCATCTAATAATTGCTATAGCAGATGCAGGAGATGCTCAATGGGATTCTGGAATATTCCTAGAAGCAAATAGTTTAGAATCCAATGGCGCTGTTACATTAGAGCATACTATTTCTCAAAACTTGTTTAACAACCCTTCTATCATTGCAGAAGATTGTGTTACTGCCACCGTCACTTTAGACCGTGGAACCAACAATATAAATACACCCCTAACTATTCCTATTAATCTTTCTGGTAGTGCCGTGGAGTTAGTGGACTACACTGACATTCCTAATTCTATAACTTTTCCATCAGGAGTTTCCCAGGTTCAATTCACATTCAATGCATTTCAAGATGGGCTAACAGAAGGACAAGAAAATATCATTTTTTCCTTTCCCATTGTTGATCCTTGCGGAAATATAAACGACCTTATTTTAGAAATATTAATCAATGATGTTGAGCCTGTAGAAGTTGAAATAGTAGCGGGACAAATTGTTTGCCCTGGAGAAGAAATTGAACTTGTTGCCAATGCAACTGGTGGTGGTCTGCCTTATACTTATTTATGGAGTACTGGTGAAACTACACAATCTATCTTCGTGACGCCTACAACGACCCAGACTTATTCAGTTACGGTTACAGATAATTGTTTGAATGAATCTGCCTCTGATTTTAATGAAATTGTCGTTCCAACATTCCCACCATTAGTATTTAATGAAACTGCTGACATTACAGAAATATGCCCTTATATTCCAGCATTACTAGAATCAAATGTAACTGGTGGTCTTTCTCCTTATTCTTATCAGTGGTCTTCAAATTTTGAACCTGATTTAGGAACTGATTCTAACATTAATGTTATCCCACCAACAACAACGACCTATACTGTTGTCGTTACTGATTTTTGTGGAGTAACAGCATCTGCGGATATTGTTTATACAATTACAAGTCCTCCGTTAACACTTCAAATGAGTCCAACGGTAGAAATTTGTCCTGGTGATTCTATTCAAATTTCAGTTGCAGCACAAGGTGGATTTGGGCAGTATTTTTATCAATGGTGGCACAGTGGAGAAACAACTCCAACAGTTTGGGTAAAACCTGGTCAAACTACCACATACACAGTGAGTGTGTCTGACGAGTGTCAAACATTTACTGTTGAAGGATCAACTCAAGTAGTGGTGGTTGCGCCTACAGCTGATTTTACAATAACTAGTCAGACTATTTTTAATAATTTACCGATACAATTTCAGAATCTTTCGCAGAACGCAACTACATATCAATGGTATTTTGGAGATGGAAACCAATCTACTAACGTGCATCCTCAAAACACCTATTCTGATCCAGGATTGTATTACATAACGTTGATTGCAATTGATGATAAAGGATGTATTGATTCAATTACCAAGCCTATCAATATTGAGGAGGAATGGTATATATATGTTCCCAACACATTCTTGCCAAATGGAGGGAGAATCAATTCGGTATTTGAGGCTAGTATAATTGGCATCAGTCAACTTACAATAACCGTTTTTAATCGCTGGGGAGAGGTTGTTTTCACTTCTAATGAACCTCGCTTTACATGGGACGGAACGTATAAAGGAGAATATGTTACTGACGGCACATACACCTGGAAAATTGACCTAGTAACCAACTCAGGACGACAGAAAAACCTTGTAGGCCATGTAAATGTCTTGAAATAGAATCTTACAAAGATTTTGTTCTTCCCCCATCAACTGGAACGTTAATCCCGTTAATATAAGAAGCTCTTGGAGAAGCTAGAAAGCAAATTGCTTCAGCAACTTCGTTTGGTTCAGCAATTCGTTGCATAGGAGACAATTCAGCCATTGCTTTAAAAAATTGATCTGTCGTTTGTCCTGTGTTTGCTTCTTTCGCTTTTGCAATTTCATTCAATCTTCCCGTGTTTGTTGCACCAGGCAGAACATTATTTACAGTGATATTCAAATGGCCCAATTCGTTGGCTAGAGTCTTGCTCCAGTTTGCTACGGCTCCGCGAATAGTATTAGAAACACCTAAGCCGTTTAGTGGTTGTTTTACGCTTGTAGAAATGACATTAATTATTCTTCCAAAATTGTTTTCAGTCATTCCCTTATAGAGGGCTTGCACGAGAATATGATTACACACTAGGTGTTGATTGAAAGTGTTTACAAATTCCGATGTCTCAGCATTGATAATCGGACCTCCTTTAGGACCTCCTGTATTATTGACAAGTACATGAGGCTTGTTTCCTCTGTCAACATACGTCTCAATAATTTTTTTAAGATTCTCAGGTTGACTAAAATCAGCAACGAGAAAATCATGTTTTTGATTATTGGAGACATCCAATTTTGTTAAGCAATCTCTTAATTTTTCTTCATTTCTGGCAAGTAAAGTGATTTCTGCTCCACGCTCGGCTAGTAATTTTGCAGTTGCAAATCCAATTCCTTGCGTTGAACCACAAACTACAGCTTTAATATTATTTAATTCTATCATGTTAGATTACAAAAAGTTACAAATAGTACTTCAGCAAATTTACTTTTTTTTGTCATAAAAATTCCATCTAATCCTTTTATTAGCTTATTTTTACATAAAATATCTATTTAAATATTTCAAATATGAAAAAGAATATACTCACGCTCACAATACTGTTGTCAACTTTTTTCTCGGTCAACTCTCAAATTACTATATATCCATATTTTGAAGATTTTGAAGCTGGAGCCGGAGGCTGGACTGCAATTGCTGGTGGAACATGGGCTTTAGGCGCACCTACAGGAACGGTAATTAACAGTGCTGCTTCAGGAACTGAAGCCTGGGTGACTAACCTCACAGGTAACTACAACAATAGTGAAACTGGTTCTGTTGAGAGTCCTGTTTTTGACTTTACAGCTGCTCCTAACCCATCAATTACTTTTTCATTTTGGTACAATTCTGAACCCGGCTGGGATGGAACCGTTTTACAATCTTCAATTGATGGTGGTACTTCTTGGCAAAATATTGGTGCATTCGGAGACCCAAACTGGTTCAATAATAATTCAATTAGTGGTACTCCAGGAGGACAGTCAATTGGTTGGTCAGGAGGCCCTGGTTCTGGAGGTTGGATTTCCGCAACACAGCAGCTAACTGGTCTTGGAGGTCAAGCAAGTGTTATTTTACGAATTGCCTTTGGGTCGGACGGCTCAGTTAACTCATACGATGGCTTTGCTTTTGATGATATTAATGTTTACAATGTGACTTGCCCTCAAGTTCTTAACTTGAATGCTACAACTATTCTTTCTACATCCGCAGATCTTAACTGGGATGCTATAGGAAACGCGGTTGACTATAATGTAGAATGGGGCGCACCGGGCTTCACACCTGGAACTGGTGCTGAATTAGGTTCTGCAACTGCTGTTGCAGGGTTAACAACACCGGCAACTGGTTTAACACCAATTACCACTTATGAATTTTATGTAATGACAAATTGCGGTGCAATTGATGGGACTAGTCTTTGGGCGGGACCCTTTTCTTTCATTACAGCTTGTGCAACTTTCACATCTCCATGGACAGATGATGTTGAAGCTCATGCTGCAAATACAAACTTAACTAATTCACTTTGTTGGGATGCAACATCAACTTCCTTATATGATTGGAACATCACATCTACGGGAACAACACCTTCTGGTGGCACAGGTCCTTTAATTGCGAATGGTGGATCGAATTATTTTTATATAGAAGCATCTAGTGGTGTAGTTGGAGATGAAGCAACTTTAACAAGTCCTAATATAGATGTATCAGCTTTGACTTTACCTATGATCCGTTTTTACTATCACATGACAGGTGGTCAAATAGGTACACTAAATGTGGAAGCATGGGATGGGGCAGCATGGAATACGGTAGATGTAATTACCGGTCAGCAACAAGTAGCTCAAGCAGACCCTTGGCTTTTGAGAGATGTCACCTTACCAGGTTATACGGGAATAGTTCAAATACGATTTAGAGCAGTAAGCGCGGGTACTTTCGAGGGTGATATTTCTATCGACGATATTTCTATTCTTGAAGCTCCAACTTGCCCTCAACCAAGTAATTTAATGCTTACCGCATCAGATTTAACATCGGGAACTTTCTCATGGACGAATGGTGGAGGAGAAAGTGAATGGGCATTAGAATATGGTCCTGTTGGATTCACACCGGGAACAGGTACAACCGTTTCAACCATAACTAATCCATCCACAATAACGGGGCTTACTTCCAATCAATTTTATGATGTTTATGTTAGAGCCGTTTGTTCTCCTGGAGATTCATCATTCTATACGGGCCCTGTTAACTTTAACACGTATGACCAAGCTCCTTTTATGGATTGGAATACAGCTTGTCCTACAGCTGGATATATCGACATTTCTACTTCTGGAACTCAACTGACCACATTAGCCGATGATAATGAAGAAGGAATGGCTTTACCTTTCCCTTTACTTTATCAAGGATTATTGATGAATGATATCACAATTGGCGCAAACGCGGGTGCTGTTTTAGGTACTCAAACAGGAAATGTAGGTTTTGGCGGTAATTTTAACACGCTGATAGACGGAACTCTTTTCCCTTGGGGAGATGATATGCACGTAGCAAGTGGAGGGGTTTACCAAGAAGTTCAAGGTGTGTCTCCAAATCAAGTATTTATTGTTCAATGGACTGATATTTCTAATTTTCCTGCTGATGCGATAGAAACTATTTCATTTCAAATTCAATTTCACGAAGCTACAAATGAAATCTTTTATGTGTATGATGACGTTCAATTTGGTGGTAACGACGTGCTAGAAGACTATGGTGCAAATGCAGATATTGGTTTGTCAGGGCCTAATCAAGATTATACGATTTCTACCAATGACCCTCAATATTTAACTGATAATTCTTGTGTTCGGTTTTTCTACACAGATTGCCCATCACCGAAAAATTTGTCGTTAATCTATGCTACCACTGATGAATTTGGTTTGTCTTGGACGGCCGGTTTAGCAGGAGAAACAGACTGGACTGTAATTTATGGACCCGTAGGTTTTGACCCTCTTACTTCTGGCATTACGGTTACAACAACTGCAACGGCTATTACAATTCCCGGACTATCTCAATTAACAACTTACGATATTTACATCTATGCAGACTGCAACCCTGGAGTACTTCAAAGTGAAGGTTTTATGGGATCCTTTACTACATTGCCAAATTGCTCTGACGTAACAAATCTAACAGGATTAACTTCAATTGATTCTCTTTTTACGAATTGGAATTGGACTGAGAGTAGCGGTGTAGGCACTTATCCTTCAACTGGTTTTAACATTCAATATGGGTTATCAGGCTTCCCATTGTCCACTGGAATGATTGTAAATGCAGACAATAATTTCACAGATACCACCTTCGATGCGACTTTAGGTTCTGCCACAACTTATGACATTTATGTTCAGGCGGTTTGCGGCTCTGACACTTCTAACTGGGTAGGGCCAATTACAGTTCTTACCCCATTAACAAACGATGAGCCTTGTTTTGCTGATCCTTTACTAGTGGATGGAAGCATCTACACAATTGACGGTTCAACAGCAACTGTCGCAATTGGAGAAGACATTATCTCTCCTCCAGCAACGGGTTGTATGACAACTACAGGTTGGTGTGATACTATCATTTCCTTCTCAACTTGGTTCACTTTTGTTGCTCCCAATACCGGTATGGTAGAAATATCAGGAGTTGATCAAGGATTTGATGGTCAAGTAGCTGTTTATGAAGTGGGGGATTGCAATGACTTTAATACTTTCACGTTAATAGCTGCGAATGACGATGCAACGGATGGTAGTTCTTTTTCACCAGAATTTATTGTTTGCGGATTAAAAACAGGAAGTACTTATTACATCATGCATGATGCGTCAAGCACGTTCTCTAGTGGTACTTTCTCCTTGAAATTAGATTCTTTATCTGGTCAATCGTATGCGGGTGTTGATAGTTCATTGTCTGCATGTAAAAACGAACCGATTGATTTGAATGACGGCTTAACAACAGGAGCAAATACTGGTGGAAATTGGTACGATCAATTTGATGTATCGGTAGGAGGTTCATTTATTACAACTAGTAATCTTTCTGGATTTTACAACTATATGTACATCGCAACAAGTACTTTTTGTCCGGATGACTCAGCAAATATTGTGATTGACGTTTCGCCGGCTTGTGACTACCTAGGGTTAGAAGAAAACACGGTTGATTATATCCAGATTTTTCCTAATCCTACAACATCATCTATTTTTATTAGCAATCCAGTTAGTGAGAATCAATTTGAAATCACTTTGTATGATTTGAAAGGAAAAGTATTGTATTCTCAATCAGAAGTGCTTATCGATTCTTCAACAACTGAAATAGATGTTCAAAAATTGGAAGATGGTATTTACATCATACGCTTATCAAATCAATCAATCGATAAAACCTATAGAATAGTAAAGCAATAGAAAATACAATCAAAAAAAAAACGCCAGTGTAATACTGGCGTTTTTTATATTTCTGACAATCGATAAATCAATTATCCCGATCTTCATAGTTTTCCTTTTTTTTATCCTTTACTCTCTTCGTTATAAAGTAAACGATTAAGCCTATCAAGGTTATCCAAATAAGGCCATTGAAGACTAAAAAAGGAACTGGGTTGTTAATGTCAAGTATCATTATGAAAATTTTACGGCTGTACCATACGCTAAAATTTCAGAAGCACCTTGCATAATAGTACTTGTTGAAAAACGAACGTTGACGATTGCATCAGCTCCTAATTGCTCAGCATCCTGTTTCATTCTTGACAACGCTTCTTCTCTTGATTGCGCTTGAAGTTTCGTGTATTCACTAATTTCTCCTCCTACAATATTCTTAAACCCAGCAAAAATGTCTCGTCCAATGCTTCTTGCACGAACAGTACTGCCCCGTGCTATGCCAAGAATTTCTACGATTTGCTTGTTGGGTACATTTTCTGTGTTTGTTACAATCATGTTTTCTTTTTGCTAATTAAATTAAACCTTTACTCCGCTTCCACCATATAACTTTCTACACTTGGGCAACTGCAAATTAAATTTCTGTCTCCATAGGCGTCATCAATCCTTCTTACGGGTACCCAATACTTCCAATCTTGTAAATAAGATATCGGATAGGCTGCCTCTTTTGCTGAATATGGGTATTTCCATTCTTCGTTGATGATGCAATTAGCAGTATGAGGAGCATTCTTTAATAAATTATTCTCCTTATCCGCTTTCCCTTCTTCAATCACTTTTATTTCCTTGCGAATAGAAATCATAGCTTCAATAAAACGATCCAGTTCTTCTTTGTCTTCACTTTCCGTTGGTTCAACCATCAATGTTCCAGCAACTGGAAAAGAAACGGTTGGGGCATGAAAGCCATAATCAATTAAACGTTTTGCGATATCGGCAACTTCGATTCCTGCTGTTTTTTTAAATTCTCTACAATCCAAAATCATCTCATGCGCTACTTTTCCATTTTTCCCCGAATAAAGGATGTCGTAATCATTTCTCAATGAAGACGCTATGTAATTGGCGTTCATAATTGCCACTTCAGTTGATTCCCTCAAACCTTCAGTGCCAAGCATTTTGATATAACCATAAGATATTAAAAGAATTAACGCAGAGCCATAAGGTGCAGACGACACCGCATTAATGGCTTTCTCTCCTCCAGACTTAATTAATCGTGAACCGGGTAAGAAAGGCGCTAGGTGTTTTGCAACACCAATCGGTCCAACTCCGGGGCCGCCACCTCCGTGAGGAATGGCAAATGTCTTGTGTAAATTCAAATGGCAAACATCAGCACCAATATTCCCTGGATTAGTTAAACCAACTTGTGCATTCATATTTGCGCCATCCATATACACTTGTCCACCATTATCATGAATGATGTCTGTAATTTCTTTTATTCCTTCTTCGTAAACACCGTGCGTTGATGGATAAGTTACCATTAGGCCGCCTAATGTATCTTTTAATTCTACTGCTTTTTCCCGCAATTCATCGATATCGATGTTTCCATTCTCGTCACAACCCGTTACCACTATATCAAATCCTGCCATCACAGCTGAAGCTGGGTTAGTGCCATGCGCAGAAGATGGTATCAAAATTACTTTTCTGTTGAAATCTCCATTGGATTCATGGAAAGCCTTAATTACCATCAGTCCAGCGTATTCACCTTGTGCTCCAGAATTGGGTTGTAAAGACATCGCAGCGAACCCCGTACAGGCACACAAATCAGCTTCTAAAGTTCGCAACATTTCGTGATAACCTTCTGCTTGATTTAACGGAGCAAAAGGATGCATGTTTGCAAATTGTGGATTGGAAATTGCGAGAAGTTCCGAAGCCGCATTCAATTTCATGGTACAAGACCCTAATGGGATCATGCTATGAACCAATGACAAATCTTTGTTTTCTAAACGCTTTAAATAGCGCATCATTTTTGACTCAGAATGAAAGTTGTTAAATGTCGGATGCGTTAAAATTGCATCTGTTCTTCTAGCGTCAGTTAAACTTGTTTCAATTGTATTTTCAATCGTTATTTCATTTCCTGTAATTACTGCAACGACAAGTGACACATCTGCAATCGTATGAGGTTCTCCAAAACTAACGGTCAATTCAGAAGCATTGACAATTCTAAAATTCATCTCCGCATGTTCAGCATTTTCCTTGATTGCTTTTGTATCTACTCCGGTAACATGAACAGTATCGAAGAATTGATTTTCACTAACGGAAACACCTGCTTTTCTTAATTCACTTGCTGTTTTACTTGCTAAAGAGTGAATGTGATTTGCAATGGCTTTGAGTCCATCCGGTCCATGATAAACAACATACATACTTGCCATTACAGCTAGCAACGCCTGCGCTGTACATATATTGGAAGTTGCTCTCGCTCTTTTGATGTGTTGTTCACGTGTTTGCAACGCCATTCTTAGTGCAATATTTTCATCCGCATCCATTGAAACGCCAATAATTCTTCCAGGTATATGACGTTTAAAAGACTCTTTTGTAGAAAAATAAGCCGCATGAGGACCGCCATATCCCATTGGAACACCAAAACGTTGAGTAGAACCAAATACAACATCAGCTCCAAATGAACCTGGTGATTTTAAGATAGCCAAAGACATTATATCAGCACCTACTGCAACCATAAGTTCTGCATTGTTCATTTTTGCAACAAATTCTTCTACTCCGTCAATATAACCATATTGGTTTGGGTATTGAACAATTGTACCAAAATATTCTTCCGTTGGTTCAAAAGTTGAAGGGCTTCCAATCACTAAATCAATTCCCAAGTTTTTTGCTTTCCCTTCAACGATATCAATTGTTTGGGGAAAGCAATCCTCCGCAATGAAAAATTTATTTTTTCCTGCTTTGACATCTTGTCTTGACCTTGAATTATAGAACATAATCATTGCTTCCGACGCTGCTGTTCCTTCATCTAAAAGTGACGCGTTCGCCAGTTCCATACCAGTTAAATCCAATACCATTGTCTGGAAATTTAACAGTGCTTCTAATCTTCCTTGAGAAATTTCAGCCTGATAAGGTGTATATGCTGTGTACCATCCCGGATTTTCAAGTACGTTACGCAGAATAACAGAAGGAACGATTGTTTCATTGTATCCTAAACCAATAAATGATTTATAAACATCGTTCTTTTCAGCCAATTCTGCAACATGTTCTAAATATTCTTGCTCAGATAATTTTGAGTCCACATCTAAGTTTCTATTTAATCGAATGTGTGACGGAATTGTTTTATCGATCAATTCATCAATAGATTTAACTCCTATAGTTCTTAGCATTGCAGATTTTTCTACTGCATTTGGACCAATATGTCGTTTTGAAAAAGTATTCATTTGCTACAAAATTTGTGTATGCAAATATACCCAAAACGATTTAGATTTAAAACGATACAAGTTAAATTATAACAGACCCAGAATTATCGCTAGACTAGCTCCATTTTCGACCAAATTTTCGACCGCTTTTACGCTGTTTTCTTTGAGAATTTTTATTGTAATCTGTTTTAGATCGACCTTTTCTAATATATCTTCTTTTCGAGAAGTTGTATTTGTCACTGTCATACGGAAAAGCTACTCCAAGATAAAGCTCATTAGATGCTCCTTTTACTTTAGAAAGCGGTCCTAAATCATAATTAAAAGAATAACCTATCCGTAAATTATCTGAAACGAGAAAATCAACTCCCGCAATCAGTGAATTTTCGGTACGGTACCCTACAACAATGCTAAATCTGTTCACAAAAGTATTTCTAAGAATTAAATCTGCCGTCATTGGTGTATATTGGGATAATTTTATTTGAATATGTGGATTCAACACATATTTCCCTTGACCTAAATAGAAACCTGTGGACGCATAATAGTGCCATCTATTGACACGGAAACCTTTTTCTGCACCTTCTCGTGTATTTTGGAATAATTTTGGAACGCTAAATCCTGCATAAAACTTAGGCGCGTTGTAAAAAATACCAACCGCTGCATTAAAGAATACTTGCGAATAACCGCCTCTAGCAAAAGTTGGGTCTTGAAAATCTGTTGTCTGCGCACCTGTAAAGTTAAGTACACTGTTGTCTAAACCAGCACTTATTCCGAAAGAAAACACTCTTTCATAATCTATTTTAGCCCTATACGCAAATTGAGCAGCGAACGAATTGGTAATCTCAGCACCTATTCTATCATGGAACATATTTAGACCAACTGCCATGTCTTCATTAATTTCGTATTGCCCGTTGAAAGCAATAGTGGTGGGCGCTCCTTCCACTCCCAACCATTGATTTCTTGCAATAAGGTCACCCATGATTGGACCGTCAAAAGCAATCGCCGCAGGATTATTAACCCCTTGTGCAAAATTTAGCTGAGAAAATCGAATTGTATTTTGAGCTGAGACATTGGCAGAGATAAAAACAACAATTAGTAAGATATAATTTTTCACAATCTATCGTTTAAGTGTTATATACCCTCGGAAAGTAACATCGTGTACATTAACGTGATAGAAATAAGTGCCTTCAGGTAGATCTCCTTTACCAAAACATAAATCCGTTCGACACTCACCTCTCCAGTCATTTTTATAATCATCCTGTTCGAGAACTAATTCACCCCAGCGGTTCCAGATTGTAATGCTAGCCTTCAAGCTGTCGCTTTCTAATTCTGGAATCTCAAAAAACTCATTATAAGAATCTCCATTTGGCGAAAAACCATTTGGAAGGGATAAATCAACCACTATAATGACAACACTATCCGAAAGAACGCAACCTGTTGGGTGAGTTGCATTGACTGTTAGAGTTTGGGAAGTTGTACCTGTGAAATTAACACCTTGAGAAAGAGGGTTATCAATTTGATTTATTGGAGACCAACTATAAGAAGAATAGCCCTCAGGACCCGGAATAAACACAACATCACCTACGGCGACATAAAGTGTGTCGTCTAAATTAAATTCTAATATCTCGAGAGGTTCCACTGTAGTTGAAAGTGTCTCAACACAAGTTCCAGCAGTAATATTTACCGAGTAATTAGTGGTAGAAGATGGATCTACAACAATTGTATTCCCGAATTCTCCAGTTGACCATGCATAACCAGTTCCTCCAGTTGCAGTTAACGCAATAGCGGTGCTTGTACAACCTGAAATTGCCGACGATGTCAGTGAGAAATTGAAGGTGCTAACTAACAAATTTGCTTGACCAGAACAAGAATTTGCATCTGTAACAGTTACAGAATAAGTGTTGGTTGTTGACACGAAGTTGGTTGGACTCGTTGGTCCATTACTCCATAAGTATGAAGAATAGGGTGAACTTGTGCTCAAAGTTGTTCCTACTGAAGGGCAAATTAAATTTCCTTCTGAAGAAATAATTGTTGGAATTGGTGCAGAATTAACTGTGATTAGAATTGAGGTTGTTGAAACGCACGCCACACCATCAGTTGCGGCTAATGTATAGACACCTGAAAACTGAGGCGTAATAGTTTGTCCTGTTAATGTTTCCGGACCTGACCAATCATATGCAACGAAACCACTTGCACCTGAAATGGAAGTTAATGCATTAGAGCACATCGTAACGGATGCGCCCTCATTGATTGTAATATCTAGAGCACATTGAATTTGTGCACTTACTCCGAAAGAAAGAGTTAAAAATATCAGCGAATAAACATTCTTAAAAAAATTCACTTTACTAAAATTAGACAACGAAGATAGTTAAAATCACTCAATAGCACTTAACTTTAACATATTAGAGTTACCCAAAGCTTCTATTGGCATTGATGCAATATTGATAACCATATCACCAGATGCTACTAATCCTTTCTGTTTTAAAATTTGTTTAATGTCATAAATAGTATCATCAGTACTCACTCTTTTGTTGTAATAAAAACCTTTAACTCCCCATATTAAGCTCAATTGTGTTAATATTTTCTTGTTGCTTGTAAAGACATAAATCAGTGCTTCAGGTCGTTGTGATGCGATTTTATAAGCTGTATATCCAGAAAATGACATAGTAAGAATCGCTTTTGCTTCCACTCTACGAGAAAGTCTGCATGCATTAAAACAGATTGAATCGGTGATAAAGCGTGCTTGATTTTTCTCTGGCAACTCTTCTTTATGATATATCCCATCAAATCCCTCCATTTCGGCAACAATATTTGCCATCGCTTTTATCACCTCAATCGGATACTTTCCAACGGAAGTTTCACCTGAAAGCATGACAGCATCTGCACCATCCAGTACAGCATTCGCTACATCATTCACTTCTGCTCGAGTAGGAGAGCTCGCAGTAATCATACTTTCCATCATCTGAGTAGCTACAATCACCGGTTTTGCGCTAAGGATGCATTTATTGATCAACATTTTTTGTATCAATGGTACATTTTGAAATGGAACCTCAACACCAAGGTCTCCGCGAGCAACCATTAGCGCATCACACTCTTTAATAATTGCGTCAATGTCTTCTAGGGCTTCAGGTTTTTCAATTTTGGCAATCACCTTCGCTTTTGCATGGTTCTTTTCAATGATTCCTTTTAATTCTTTAATATCCTCTGCAGATCTAACAAAAGAAAGACCTATCCAATCAATTTTTTGGGAAATGGCAAAATCCAAATCCACTAAATCTTTCTCTGTTAAACAGGGCATGGATATTTTGGTGTTTGGAAGATTAACTCCTTTATGCGAGGAAAGCGTACCGCCAAATATGACTTTTGCTGTTATCTCATTCTGACCATTACTTTTGATTATTTCAAGAGACAATTTTCCGTCATCCAACAAAATTCGCTCCCCTGCCTTCACATCTCTGGGGAGTTGTGAATAGTTAATGGAGAATTTTGAAGCCGTTCCAACGAGATCATCCGTAACAATTGTAACGGTTGAGCCTTCGATTAATTCAACTCCATTGTCCTGAATTTTACCAGTTCTAATTTTGGGTCCTTGTAAATCTCCTAGTATAGCTATACTAAGTCCATTTTCGTTATTCAATTCACGAATAATTTTTATGGTTTCTTGATGCACTTCATGCGAACCGTGAGAAAAGTTAAGCCGGCATACATTGACGCCTTCTTCAAACATTTTACTCAATATATTCTTATCGATGGAAGCTGGTCCCATCGTCGCTATAATTTTTGTTCTTTTCATTCTATGTCAATACTATATTTTGCGTCGATGCAATTTCGCTCGGAGAAAACTCATAAGCTCCCAAAATACTTGAAGCGTTCTTTAATTTAGTCAATAAGCTGTCTATTTCTACTGAACAATTATCACAAAGAAACAAAAAGTAATCGATTGCTGTTTTTTCTGGTATTAAATACTGTCCGTTCTGTTTGTTTTTTATCATAAAGTAGGTCAATCGATCTTCTTCATGATGGAATTCATACATTGAATGTTCGGTTGTCACCACACCTTTCTTACTCGATACAACATAATTGTCAATCTTATTCATATGTATGTCTAAAATTGAGTTTACACTCCATGCCAATCTATAATCATTGTGATGCGAGCAAATCCCAATCAAGTCAAAGTTTATTTCTTCCTCAAAGGATAATATATGTTTCTTTTTTTTTGCCATTTTTCACTTTGACGAAGATAGTTTATTATTGCTTCAAATGGAAAGAAAGAGTAAGGTTAATTTAATCCTAAAACTACCAATCTCTTCGACCACAAATAATTAATCCAGTACGATATCTTAATTTTTTTAACATAAAATTAACAACAAACACGTAGCTAACTATCTGATTATCAATATAATAAATTTTTGGCACATCTTTTGAAATATAATTAGCATAAACATATAAATTATATTAGTTATGATCGCAAAGAAAAATTCGAGGTTCGACCTCGAACGGAAAAGAACTGCCCTATTTCACATAGGTTTAATGACCGTAGGGTCTTTAACATTGGCAGCATTTACTTACAGAACTCCTGTTCAATTGGAGTTAGAAAAAGCACAAATCACCTCTCAGTTGATTGATGTAGTTACCATGGAAATGGAGCCTGAAAAGCAGAAAGAGAAGGATACTCCTATCATCAAGCAACAAAAAGATGAAGTGGTTGATCTTTTAACGCAAAAGGATGCTCCACCGTCGGATGATATAAAAAAAATCGACAATACCGGAAAAAAAATTGAATCGGGAATAAGCGGTGAGATGGGAATTCCAAAAGGACCGGATTTAGGAGGAACTGTTATTGAAAATGACAATACATTAGAAGAATGGCCAGAAATTCCAGCTAAATACATTGGTGGGTACATTGCAATGCAAAATTTCATCAACAACAAGGTTCGATATCCTGAAGGAGACAGAAGGCTTGGTATTGAAGGAAAAGTGTATCTATCATTTGTCATTGAGAAAGATGGTTCAATTAGTAACATTAACGTAGAACGAGGTGTTTCAACAGGGATTGATCGCGAAGCAAAACGAGTAGTTAATCTATTTCCGAAATGGAAACCTGGAGAAAATAAACGTGGTAAAAAAGTAAGAACGAGAGTTCGTTTACCTATGAATTTTGAATTGGGAGGATAAATTGCCTATTTTGAATAGCAAAAGGCGTTTTGATAGTATCAAGACGTCTTTTTTCATTTTACTCTTCTTTTAAAATCCTCCCCTTCATTTCCCCTCCAAAGGGGAAAGTACTCCATATATTTCACCCTCTCTAATCCAACAGTCTGATCATCTACTTAGGGTTACCCAATTGTAATACTCTTCAGCAGGAACATAACCTAAACGAGCAGCTTAGAATCCTTCCCTTCATTTTCTAACCAAAGGGGAAAGCGCTTCGTATATTTCATTACTCTAATCTAACGAGCCAATCATTTTCTTAGGATCAACCCAGTTGTCATATTCTTCAGCAGGAACATAACCTAAACGAACAGCTTCTTCACGAAGGGTTGTTCCATTTTCATGAGCCGTATTTGCAATCTCTGCTGCTTTGTAATATCCGATTTTTGTATTCAATGCTGTAACGAGCATCAAAGAATTATTCAAAAGATCATCAATTCTTTCTTGGTTTGGTTCGATTCCCTTTGCACAATTTTCATCAAAAGAACGACAGGCATCACCGATTAACTGAGCACTTTGTAAAAAATTTGCAGCCATAACTGGTTTAAAAACATTCAACTCGTAATGACCTTGCATCCCTCCTACTCCAATGGCAACATCGTTGCCCATAACTTGAGCACAAACCATGGTCAATGCTTCCGCTTGTGTTGGATTCACTTTTCCAGGCATAATGGAAGAGCCGGGTTCATTTGCTGGAATTGTAATTTCTCCAATTCCAGAACGCGGTCCAGATGCTAGCAAGCGAATATCGTTTCCAATCTTATTCAAAGAGACAGCAATTTGCTTTAGTGCTCCATGAGATTCTACAATAGCGTCGTGAGCTGCTAGAGCTTCAAATTTATTTTCCGCCGTTATGAAAGGTAAACCTGTAAATTCTGCAATTTTCTTTGCTACTAAAATATCGTATCCTTTTGGTGTATTCAATCCAGTTCCAACAGCTGTTCCTCCTAGTGCTAATTCAGCAAGATGCTCTAAGGTATTATTTAATGCTTTCAACCCGTGGTTTAATTGTGAAACGTAGCCCGAGAATTCTTGTCCTAAGGTTAATGGAGTAGCATCCATCAAATGTGTTCTACCTATTTTCACAACATCTTTGAATGCAACAACTTTAGCTTGTAAAGTATCACGTAGTTGTTCAATTCCAGGAATTGTATTCTCTATGACTTTTTTGTAACATGCAATGTGCATTCCAGTAGGAAATGTATCATTACTAGATTGTGATTTATTGACATCGTCATTAGGAGCCAATGTTTTTTCTCCAACGCCAATTTCATTTCCCGCTAAAACGTGCGCTCTATTAGCAATTACTTCATTGACATTCATGTTACTCTGAGTACCCGATCCGGTTTGCCAGATTACTAAAGGGAATTGGTCATCTAAGTTTCCAGCGATAATATCATCAGCTGCTTTAGAAATATGGTCTCTTTTTTCTGCAGAAAGAACTCCCAATTCACAATTGGCATGTGCAGCAGCTTTTTTAAGATAAGCAAACGCATAAACTATTTCAATCGGCATTGAAGCAGAAGGTCCAATTTTAAAGTTATTCCGAGAACGTTCTGTTTGAGGTCCCCAATATTTGTCTACTGGAACTTTTACGTCACCGATTGTATCTTTTTCTATACGATATTTCATAATTTAGTCTTTGATATGAATAATTTATTTATTTTTACACTGTAAATTAATCTTTGTAGATTACAAAAATAACAAGTCATGAGTATTTTAGGTATAGTATTGTTTCTTTTATTTGGTGGAATGGCATTTTGGATGCTTTTATTCTTAATGGGTTTCATTTTACCTTTTTGGATTACTATTGGTGCATTTGAAATGATGAGACCGAAAAAAATATTTGACGAAGAGGAATCATAAAACTTAACTTATATAGATATTGAAGCAGGATAACAGTGTTATCCTGCTTTTTTTACACCCACACTTTCGCTCCTTCTGAGCAATTTTTGCATATATCAATTTCATTTCTCCCCGAAATCACTGCCTGTCTGAAAGCTGAGTATTCACTTGACTTCCATGAATTCACAAAGCTTTTCTCCACAATCGAACCGAGTACATGCTTGGCATCTTTATCAAAACAACAAGGAACTATTTTTCCATCCCAAGTTAAAACAGATGAAGACCACATTCTCCAACAATGATTTCCAGTTTTGTATTTTAATTTATAAGTCCCGTCCTTTTGTAGCTTGTACCGAGAATATTTTTCATTTTCCGGCATTAGCGGATTACCATTCTTAAAATCATACAATTGGGCCGATTTAATTCTCACCTCATCAATTTCCATTTTTTTTCCCAAAACGAAGACATCATCTACTTCATGTTCATTCGGTTTTACCGCTAAGAATTGAAAAATAAGGTGTGGTGTACTTGATTTAAGTTGTTTCTTCGCCTCAATTAGTAGTTCTGTACCTTGAATTACTTTCTCTAATTGTCCGTTGATTCTATAATTCTCATACGTTTTTTGCGTCAAACCGTCAATGGAAATAATTAGACGATCCAAACCAGAAGCAACAATTTCCTTTGCTTTTTTGGCATCAATAAAGTGTGCATTCGTAGAAGTAGCTGTGTAGATTTTGTTCTTTTTTGCATCTTTAATTAGCTCCAAAAATTGAGGATGCAAAAACGGTTCTCCCTGGAAGTAGTAATTGATGTAAAATACCGACTTGTTTAATTCTTTGAGCATTTTCGAATGTAGCCACAAATCCAACTTTCCCGTAGGTCTTGTAAATTGCTTCAAGCCACTGGGACATTCTGGACAACCTAAATTACATGCTGTTGTTGGTTCAATACTAAGAGAGAATGGAAGACCTTTGTGCTTGTCTTTTTTTCGTAATTTTGATATCGAATAGCTTACCCTTAATTTGAAAAGATTCCAAACTCTGTAAAGGGTAAGGTGTTTTATTATATTTATGGTGTCTTTGATTTGCAAGATGCTCAAATGTAATTCATGTAAGTTGATTACACAATGTAATGTGTAACTTTTTATCGAGTTTGAAGTCTTAGTTAGAAGAGTTTTATTTGTTGACATAATTTTAAAAAAAGTATGAGCGTTTTTAAGTCCCTATCAATTATCATTGTCGCAATTTCGCTACAGAATGCTGCATATTCGCAACAAACTTTTTTTATTAAAGAAGATCTCACTGAGAAGGTGATTCCATTTGTAAAAGTCCTCCCAGAGAATGGAACTCCTTTTTTGAGTGATATCGATGGTATCATTTCCATACCCGATAGTGTAGATGTTTTTGTGCTTCGTTATTCTGGTTTTAGAGACACCTTGATACAGAAAGAGTCTATTATTAACTCTACTATTTACATGCAATTTTCCGTTCAGAATGTACAAGAAGTGAGAGCCGTTGCTGGGGAGAATCCTGCGCATCGAATCGTTGCTCGCGCTATTGAAAATAGAAAGAAAAATCACCCTCTTAAAAATGATCCCTTTACCTATAACAGTTACAGTAAATTCTGGTTCGATTTAATTCCTGAAGATACTACTTACAGCCGCAAGTTAGAAGAGGAAGATTCTGCAATCGTAGCCATGCAAGATTTTTTAGATTCTCAGCATTTATTTATGCTAGAATCAGCCTCCGAAAGAACTTTTGTACCACCAGCTTACGATAAAGAAGAAATCATTGCGTACAAAGTTTCAGGTTCTAAAAACCCTATGTTTTCAACATTTGCCAACAGTATGCAGTCGTTTAGTTTTTATGATGTGCAATTTAGTTTACTGGGAACCAACTACATTAACCCACTTGCTAGAGGTGGAATTAATCGTTACTTTTTCATGTTAGAAGATTCAACTTTTAATAAAACAGATACGACTTACACGATATTTTTTAGACCCTACAAAGGAAGAACCTTTAATGGTGTTATCGGAAGAATGTACATCAACACAAACGGGTATGCCGTGGAAAAAGTAGTTGCTTCGCCTTATAGTGATACAACTGGGTTAACCATTAGTATAGTGCAAGAGTATGCTTACATCGACAACAAGAAATGGTTTCCCGTAAAGCTGAGCACAGAAGTTGACTTTGGAGGCTCAGGAAACATCATTATTGAGAATGGTGGTTTAAAAGGCCAAGGTTCCAGTTATATTGAGGATATTGTTTTTCCAAAAGAGAAAATCAAAAAGAAGAATAACAATAACATTGCTCTATACACTGCTGAAGATTCTGGTGAATTAAAAGACAGTGAATGGGATTCAATCAGACGGTTTCAACTCAATGATCAAGAAGAAAGAACCTATGAAATGATTGACAGTCTTTCGGAGAAAAACAATTTAGATTATAAACTAGACCTTTTAACTGAATTGTTGAATGGAAAAGTTCCCCTTGGTAATTTTAATCTTGATTTAGGAAAAATTGCTGACTATAATCTTTACGAAGGTTTTCGATTGGGATTGGGTCTTGAAACTTCTAAAAAACTCATGAAAAAAGTAGTTATTAGAGGTTACGGCGCTTATGGTTTCCTAGACAAGGATTGGAAATTTGGTGGAAGTTCTACTATCCACTTGAATAAACAACGAGGAATGAAAATCGATTTAAAATACCAACAAGATGTGTTAGAGCGTGGAGGTATTTCATTTACGCAAGACGGTTTCAATTTAACGAATCAAAATGCGTATCGAGATTTCTATATTAAAAGGATGGAAAGACAGCGATTAGGGGAAGTTTCATTCTCTTATGATTTAAAGTCAAACCTCACAGCTCGGTTATTTGGGAATTATCAAAGAATTTGGTTGACGAACCTCTATCAATACGCTCCAACTGACCCTACGATTTATTCACCTCTCAATGATATTGATGTAGCAGAAACAGGCATTGAAATTCAGTGGGACATCCGTGAAAAAAACATGATGCTTGGTGATCGTAAAGTTTCTATGGACAGCAAATATCCTAGTTTAAAGCTAAAAGCAGTAAAAGGTTGGAAGAACTGGTTTGAAAGCAATTACGATTACTACAGAATTAATGCTGAAATTTCGCAAACGATATCCTTTGTTAATTTAGGTAAGTTCTCGTGGAAAATAGAAGGAGGAACAACCATCGGTGATGTTCCCTTATTCCTAAATCAAGTTGGAAACGCAACTGGTCTTGCTTGGGCGATAAGTGCCAATCAAACTTTTCAAACAATGATACCGGCTGAATTTTATTCAACGTCACAGGCAGCATTGTTTACTCATTTCACTTTCAAGAAAATTCATACCAAAGCTGGATGGAATGAACCTCAATTCACCTTACATCATGCAGTTGGTTATGGGGAATTTAGTCGCCCGAATGACCAATTGGTCATTTTCAAAACAATGGAGAAAGGATTTTATGAAGGCGGGTTGATTCTTGATGGTATTCTCACAAGTTCTTTTGCCTCAATTGGAATTGGGGGTTTTTATCGATATGGGGTGAATGCTGATGTGGATTGGAAGAAGAATATTGTTCCAAAGATTTCGGTCGCTTTTACGTTAGATTAATGTTGAATTGAAGAAATTATTATATTCCTTTTCCTTCGTAACTGATGAGAACTATGATGAATAACAGTGAAGCGATAAAGAATAAGTAACGGCTATTTTCGCAAAAATCAATTGATATTTGCGAAAATAGCCACTTTTAGACTGGAATAGCTAAAGATTATTGGTGTTCATTGTTAGAGAATAACTTAAATCAAAATTGATACGGCTCTATTAACTGAGGGTCTTCAGTTGCTTCTATATTCTCAAGATAGCTTTCTAATTTACTGACTTTATTCGTAGAATTTATTTTCGTACTATCATTTGCAATAAAAGCTCTTACTATATGATATTCTTTTAACGACCCATCATAATTTTTCATAACAATCGTTCTTTTGAAAACAATACTTTTTATACTGTATTTATTTTCATTCAGTTGAAACTCAAAAGTCATATCAAGGTCTTTTATCGCTACGCCAAATTTTTTCGTAATAGAATCTACTGGAGATAATAAATCAACATCTGCACTCCATAAAACAATATTATCGTCAACATAATTGACTCTATATTGCACTTTACTCTTCGTTTTTAGAAAAGATTCTCTTGTTCTATTTAGAATTAGCGAATTTACTTCTCCTATCTCTCTATTAATATCAAAATCTTCCATTTTCAATTTGAACGTCTTAGATTCTGATAAATCATAGTGTAGCATCTTGCTAAAGACAGGGATAAATGCTGGCACATTGGAAATTCTAGTCATATTTATTTTCCCCTCGCCAAATAAACGATAACTTGCCTTGCCATTAGAAGGATAGATAGAATATTCTATTTTTCTCTTAGTCTTTTCTTGTAGGAGAGTAACATCACATTCTTTTAGTAATAATACTGAATCTTTTGTTTTTAAATCTATCTCTAAAATTGACTGAAAATAGACTCCAGTAACAATTGTTGAGGTATCTTTGAGAATCGCTCGACTTGATTTCTTAACCAGTTTGTCATAAAATTTTTGATAGTCAAAAGGAGTAACTCTTACCTCCTCAATTTGTTGATATTTTAACTTCAAAAATACAGTGTCTACAATAGATACTAACTTTTGATAATCATATTTCCAATGTTTTAAAACAAGAGGAAAGCCTTTCGCAGAGAAAAGTCCTTTTCTATTGCTTATCGCAATCAGTTTATTTTGTTGAGTGTATATTTTAACATCCTCAACAGGCTGTTTGGTATTTAGGTCTACAACTACTATTGTTTGTGAGAATAGTGAATGTGATAATAATAAGAGTATTATTGATAATAATAGTTTCATTAATTTTTGTTTTAATTGCGGTATGACTTCTCATACCGCAATAATTATTCCTAATTTCTTATTCGGCTTCTTCATCCTCTCTTGCAGATGCCGCAGCAGCAGTTGCAACACCATTAGTGATTGGGTTTCCGCAAAACTCAGCAACTATAGGGAAAATTTCATAACAAGCAAATGTTGCTCCCACTCCTGCAGCAAAACCGCCAATATCTCTTAACCATCTAGGCACGGCAGCAACATCGCCAGCATGACCCGTATTCCAAAACACAAAACTGCTCTTTCCTAAAGAATAAGTGGAAAGAATAAATTCTTTTGTTTCATTACTTAATGAATTATTAACATAAACACTGTGCTCTAGGTTTTCCATGTTCTTGTTTGCCTCATAAACGTAAAGTAAAAAAAGCACTCCGCTTTTGCGGGAAATCCTCACTTTTTCATTTTTCATTCTAAAACAAGTAACTACCTCAACAAGGTCACCGTTCCTGTTAATACTTCTTCAGGACTATTCGGACCACAAGAAGTATAGGTTATTTTCCAGACGTAAACACCATCTTGCGCTATCTCACCTGTTGGGGCCATACCATCCCATGCTTCATTCTGATCTTGCGTTTCAAAAAGTAATTCGCCCCAACGATTAAATACTTGAAATAGCCATTTTTCTGCAGGATGATAAACGATTGGCAAAAATTCTCGATTAAACACATCCTCATTGGGAGTAAATGCATTCGGAACATACACCGTGAATGGTTCAATATAAATCATCAATCGAGAGGTGTCTTTGCATCCGTACTCAGACGTTACTACTTGATACGTATTGTGCATGCCATCTGTTAAGAACAAATAATTTGGATTCTGTTCTAGACTAAATGCAATGCTGTCATCAAACCAATAAAAATAGGTGTCTCCTAATTGAGAGTTATCGTTAAAACCAACAAGCGAATTACAAATATCCGTTTCTAAAGGTAATGCTGTATAATCAGATATTGGTTTGGGTCTGACTACTACTAAATCTTGCTTTGTTAAAGAAAGTGTGTCTATGCATCCCGCATCCGTCATTACCACAAGGGTAATTGGATAATTCCCAGGAATCGTATAGGTGTTTGTTGGATTTTGTAGTGTAGAAGAATTGCCATCCCCAAAATCCCATTGGTAACTGATTGGTGTTTCTGCAAAACTCAAATCCGTAAATTGCGCAACAAAAGGAGAACATTGTAATCCATCTTCTATTCTAAAATTAATTTGAGGCTCTTGATAGATATAAATTGAGTGAGCTGCACTTTCTACGCAGTTCTCATAGGTCCCTGTGAGAGTGATAGGCAAAGAGCCTGTTGCTGTAAAATTAACTCCTAACTCAATCGGGTTCGTCGATGTTGTAGGATTAGCATATGTTCCAAAGTCCCATGTATAAATTGCTCCTAAAGGTCCGCTTACTTGTCCTATGAAATCAAAACTGTTGTCTTTTACACACAAAGAGTCTTGTGAAGTGAAATCTACCACTAACTCTTCGTTAATTTCTATGGTAGTATAGCTCGTGTCAGAACAAACTGGAGAAGAGCCTGCAATTAATGTGACAGTATATGTTCCTGGAGTAGTATATGTATAAATGGGTGCTTCCAAATTACTTACATCAGTTGTAATCGTCGGATCTCCAAAGTCCCAATTATACAGATATGATTCAATGGATGAATTTCCAAACTGAACTGTGAAGCCATCACATTCAACATTATCAGGAATGACCATTTCAGAAACAGGTTCGGCAAAAATGAAAATAGAATCTGTAAATGAATTTTCACAAACATTAAAGCTAACATCTACTGTTACGGGGATGTAACCTGAAGTTGTAAACTCTACATTGTTGACGTTATTCAATGTAGATGTTGCTGGGTTTGCATTGGGACCAAAATCCCATACCACATCGGCGGTTTGCTCTCCAACTATTGTCGAAGCAAAGTCAAAACTATTATCGATAAAGCACACGGAATCCTCAGATGTCCATTCTATTTCGAGTACATTATTAACATTTACAACCATCTGTGCAGTGTCGGTACAGGGCGCGCCTGATGGATTTGCAACCAATGTGACCGTATATATTCCTGGAGCTGGATACGTGTATGACGGTGCTACCGAAGTACTAACATCTGTTGTAATTCCAGGAACTCCAAAGTCCCATTCATAGTCGCTCGTTCCCCACGAATTATTTACAAAATCGACAGTAAGACCGTCACAATAGGATACGAAGGTAGGCAGTTGTTCTTGAGTGGGTAAATTGGCTTGCAACGTTATTTGGCAGGCAAAAACTTGTAACAGGAAATCCAAAAGGGTTTCATTAATCACAACTCCATTCCTAACTTCTTGTACGCGAATTCCAACGACAAATAAACCTGTCAAATTGGGAGATGCCGTTAAAATGCCGGTTGTTGGGTTAATGGCTATACTTGCCCCTGGACCCAATGGTTCTTGAGGTGTAAACCCTCCCACCCATGGAACAGGAATATAAGGAGGTGCAACTGCTGTTGGTGCAGGGTTAAAACTACTTCCTCCTCTAAAAGGGTTGGTGAGTGAATAAATCAATTGATCCCCGTCTGGATCAGTGGCGCTTTGGTCGTGAACCAAATCATCATTATTACACAATAATCCAGGAGGGTAACCTATAAAACGAGGACTACTATTAACATTATTCCCATTCGTTGGAGGAGGAACTCGACATGTTAGTGTAAAACCAACATCACCAGGACTAACAATATTAGAGATTTGAGGTTTTCGGCAACAACGTTGATACGAAATCGTGTAACCGTTGTTGTTTGGAGGTAAATTGATTGTTGTTGTGTAAACCGCTTGAAGAATACACAAACCCGGTGGTGGTGTTACGCATGGATTTCCATAAGTAATCGGCACAGAAACACTACCTGGAAAAGGAATTTGAACAACTCTTATTTGTACCCCAGCTGTATAAACGACCAACGGCAGTTGAGTGTCAAAATCAGCCCAATTACCAGAAGGATCACAATCTTTGTACATGGATACATAAAATTTGTAATTGTTATTTCCTAAATAATCGTAATAGATTTCACCACCAATTATATGACCCGCATTAGCCGGCACAGTGCACAGTAATCCCAATACAATTAAAATAATTTTCACCATTCTATTCTATAAGACGCAAAAATAAGCCAATTGTTTGCCCATTCTTCGTTTTTAACAAGTTAAAATCAATTTATCAAATATCGTGCAAGTTTTAAACTGGAGAATCCGTATCTTTGAACATGCAATTTTCTAAAGCGTATATTCGATTCAATTGGGCGACGTTGATTTTTATTTACCTCATTGTTATTGCTGGAAGTTTTGTTCGGATTACAGGCAGTGGTATGGGATGTCCTGATTGGCCAAAATGCTTTGGGCAATGGATTCCACCCTCAAATGTTTCTGAACTTCCAACCGATTACAAAAATGTTTATTCTGAAAAGAGAGTTGCTAAAATTGAAAAATTCTCAAAATTCCTAAAATCAGTTGGTTTAGAAGAAACAGCCGAAAAGTTAAAGAATGACCCTTCTCTTCGTATTGAGCAAGATTTTAATGGTGGAAAAACATGGACTGAGTATGTAAACAGGTTATTTGGATTTCTAGCAGGCAATGCAATGCTTCTTAGCTTTATTTGGCTGATTTGGAAATACCGAAAACGAAAATTAATCATTCTTGCAGCAATCAATCTTGTCTTAATGGGAATTGAAGCATGGTTTGGTTCAATAGTCGTTGCTTCAAATCTTGTCCCGTGGGTACTAACGGTGCACATGTTTTTAGCTCTCGTTATCATCGGAATTCAAATTTACTTCATTAGAGAAATTAGTGAACAACAGCAAAAAGTTCTTTCTCACAAAAGAGTCATGCTTTATTTAATTTGGACTTGTTTCGCCATCACTATCTACCAAATGTTCTTAGGCACGCAGGTCAGAGAGTCAATTGATGAATTGACAAAATACGGTATCGGTCGTGACCGTTGGGTAGAAGAACTTGGGCTGCCTTTTTATATTCACAGAAGTTTTTCGTGGTTAGTCTTGGTTTTCATTGCGATTATCGCTTGGAAAAATGAGCAGTTAAAAAAATACCCAATCATCCGATTTCTTTTCATTGTATTACTATTAGAATTAATAAGTGGTATTCTATTGGCCTATTTTGACATGCCAGGACTTGTTCAGACCGCTCATTTAGTATTTGCAACAATTCTCTTTGGTATTCTCACAATGATGGTTTTTAGAAGCAAAAGTGTAACCTAGGTTGCCACAATAGAGTTAAACAAATTGTATTTTTGACGCAATGTACATTTTAGGCCTTATTATTTCTTTGCTTATTGGCATCGTCCTAGGACTTGTTGGCGGTGGTGGTTCTATCTTGACTGTGCCACTAGTACATTATGTTTTTGGTGAACCGATGTTAATGGCTACCACCTATTCTTTATTTGTCGTCGCGGTCTCTGCGTCTTTTGGTTCCATTCAAAGAATTCGTTCAAAAGAAGTTGATTTTCACAAAGCTTTTATTTTTGTTGTGCCTAGTATGCTCACAGCAGTTGCAATTAGAATGTGGATATTGCCTCTTGTTCCAATAAATTTTGACCTTTTCGGCCTGGCAGTAAGTCGAAAAACACTTATTACCATCCTATTAATTATAGTAATGCTCTACATTGCTTTGCGTACACTATTCTACAATAAACCTCCAAAAATAGAGAAAGTAAATCCTGTCACTATCGTTCTTTTTGGAATTCTTACAGGTTTACTCAGTGGATTTATAGGTGCTGGAGGCGGTTTTGTAATCGTTCCCATCCTGCTAGGAATGGGATTAGACATGAAGAAAGCAGTTGCCACCTCTATGTTTATTATTGCTATTCAGTCAAGTGTAGCATTGATAGGTGATGTGTTTAATCCAGAAATAGCTGGAATCGGAATCAATTGGCCCTTGTTATTAGCCATTACCGGTATAACAATTCTAGGGGTTTTTCTCGGTACTATTTTCCAGAAGAAGGTTACTACATCTTGGCTTAAAAAAGCGTTTAGTTTTCTTCTGTTGATTGTTGCCATAGGACTTTTGTGGAAATTATAAAAAATAAAATCTCGTTTCTTATTGACTAATTGTTTGCCTTGTAGTATATTTGCGCACTTGATTTTTTGAAAGAAGAATTACGGTCCTATAGCTCAGTTGGTTAGAGCACCTGACTCATAATCAGGTGGTCCCAGGTTCGAGTCCTGGTGGGACCACTTTTTAAGCCTCCTTACGGGAGGCTTTTTTTGTTAAAAGCCACTAAATTTAAGGAATATAGCGCTATTGCTCACTTTCCTCACTGGTCCCAAATAACAAACAAGACCGTTATTCTTTTCTTTATTTGTGGGGGTTAACTTATTTCAATCCAGCTTGACCAAATGGTGCTTAATGTCCATTATTCTTAAAAAGTTAGGAATAAAAGGGAGCGCTATAGACTAACAGAGGTTATTCATTGCTAAAACCAACGTTAAAATCATTTCCTAGATGAAATTTACCTTGTGTTTTTTCTCCACGCGCATTTAAAATTCCTTTTATTAGCTTTGTCTTACCTTTGCTAATTAAGTCATCCAATTGAGCATCGGTTAATTTTTTTCCCATTAATTCAAAAGGAATTTTAAAACCACATTCTTTGAAGTTTGAACAACCAACGGCTGTTTTTCCTTTTATCAATTTGGTGATTTTGCATTTTGGGCAACTCATTTCTTCAAATAAGATTGTTTTTTTTTCTCGCTTCTTTTTTGGAGTGTCTTTCTTCTCATCTTCCTGAAAAAACTGGACAGAAGAAGGTGTATTAAAAATTACCTCGTCTGTTAATGTTCTCACCATTTTATATAATTCTTGCTTAAAGACATCTAGTTTATATTCTCCCTTTTCAATCAAGCGAATTTTTCGTTCCCAATCTCCTGTCAATTCAGCACTTTTTAATAATTCGTTCTGAATAGTGTTGATCAAAGAAATGCCAGTGGCTGTTGCAATGATATTTTTACGGTTTTTTTCAATGTACTTTCTACGAAAAAGTGTTTCAATGATATTTGCACGAGTCGAAGGTCTTCCAATACCGTTATCTTTCATTAATTCACGCATTTCTTCATCCTCCACATGCTTGCCTGCACTCTCCATTCCTCGCAACAAAGTTGCCTCTGTATAAAATTTAGGGGGAGAAGTTTTTCCTTTGTGAACACTTGGCTCGTGAGGACCTTTTTCTCCTTTTTCAAAGTGGGGCATGATTTTATCTTCGTCTTTTTGTTTCGATTCCCCTTTATCTGAAACATAGATTTCTCGCCAACCCAACTTTAGAATTTGCTTACCAGTCGCTTTAAATTTTAACTTTTCTACTTTACCTAAAACAGTTGTATTTGAAACGATACATGCCGGGTAAAAGACAGCTATAAACCGTTTAGCGATGAGATCGTAAATTTTTTGTTCTGATGGAGAAACACCCGAAAGCAATACTCCTGTAGGAATTATTGCGTGGTGATCTGTCACTTTTTTGTCGTTAAAAACTATTTTTGTTTTCGGAATAGGGTCTTTCAATAAGACTTCTGTAAAACGAGAATAATAGGTCATTCCCCGAAGAATATTTGGAATTTTAGGATGTAAATCTTCTGTTAAATAGGTCGTATCAACCCTTGGGTAAGTAGTTAGTTTTTTCTCATAGAGTCCTTGAATGAGCTTCAATGTTTCATCGGCTGAAAAACCAAATTTTTTATTGGCGTCCACTTGCAATGACGTTAAATCATACAACCTCGGATTGCCTTCTTTGCCTTCTTTTTGCTCAAAGGAGGTGATTTCAAATTCCTTGTTTTTGAGGTATCCTAGCCCTTGTTTTGCTTTCTCGTCTGTTTTAAGTCGAGGGATTTGACAGGCAAATTCTTGGTCTTTGTATTTTGTTTTTAACTCCCAATATTCAACGATAGTGAACGCGTCAATTTCTTTTTGACGGGCAACAATCATAGCTAGAGTAGGGGTTTGTACTCTTCCAATAGATAAGGTTGACTTTCCTTGCCCAAATTTTTTGGTAAACAGACGAGTCCCATTAATACCTAACATCCAGTCTCCTATTGCTCTTGCGCTTCCCGCAGCATAAAGGTTATCGTATTTTTCTGCAGGCTGTAATTTCTCAAAGCCTTCTTTAATCGCTTCTTCCGTCAATGAAGATATCCACAAGCGTTTTATTGGGGCTTTACATTTTGCTTTTAATAAAACCCAACGTTGAATAAGTTCACCTTCTTGCCCAGCATCCCCACAATTAATCACTTCATCACAGTTTTGGACTAACCGCGCAATGGTGTTAAATTGTTTTTCGACACCTTGATTTTGAATGAGCTTAATTCCGAAATTTGAAGGAGAAATGGGCAAATCTTCTAACTTCCAGTACTTCCAGTTTTCGTTGTAATCGTGCGGTTCTTTTAACGTGCAAAGATGTCCGAAAGTCCATGTGATTTGGTAACCATTACCTTCAAAATAACCATCGTGACGCTGTTTGACCCCAAGAATCTCTGCGATGTCTTTTGCTACACTTGGTTTTTCTGCAATACAAAGTTTCATTTTTTCGTGTATTTAACAACGGAAAAACTAGCCGCATGTCTATCATCTTTCTCTTGCGTTTGCAATGTTTCAACATTCCAGTCGCATAGTTCAAATGCGGGAAAGAAAGTAGCAGCATCATAATTTTCATTGACATGTGTGATAATCATTTCATCTACTATATCCGCATCCATTGCCAGGCGATAGACTTCTCCACCTCCAATAATAAAAAGCGTTCTTTCTTCATTTTTCGAGAATAAATTCTGGCATTCTTTCAAGTTGTTAATAATGACGCAGTCTTCTGCAGAATAAGATGTATTTCTTGTTAGAATAAGATTCTCTCGATTGGCAAGTGGTCTATATTTCTCCGGAATTGATTCAAAATTCTTTCTTCCCATCACAACAATGTGTCCTGAAGTTGTTTCTTTGAAGAATTTCATGTCTGCAGGCAAATGCCACATGAGGTCATTGTTTTTACCAATTCCTCGTGATTTATCCATCGCAACTATTAATACTGTCTTCATTTTCCTTGCTTATTTTACGGAAGTCACATGACCGTTGGTAACTATAACGATGTTTTGTTCTGACGAAATATGACAGTCCGTTAGAAATCGTACATTCATTTCAGCTTCTATTTTTGAGTCATACACTCCATAAAGAATGTGTTGCTGTCCTCGGTAATCAACAGTTTTAAAAAGTGAATTTTTCATATACTGATTTGAAAGCAAACTAGGATCAGTCTCTTTCAATTCGATAGAATAATAGGAGGTTAAATATTTTTGATACAATTTACCTAGCGCAGAGTTTTCATCAACGATAGATTCTACAGCACCTATGTTATGTTCTTTATATAACTTTCTACTATCACCAAAGAAATAATTTTTGCGTTGTCTATTTTCTGCATCAATGAAACCTGGGCGAAATTTATTGTAATCAAAGTCTGGGAGAATGTAATACTGTGTTATAGCTCCTTCTTTCTTTTTTAGTACGTAAATGAGGTTGTAACCAACATCGCCTAGCTCTACTTTTTCATTCTTTTTCTCCAATTCTACACCAACCATTACACCACCTCTTGTTGGTCGCGTTTGCATGTTGGAAACAAAATTCCCTAAGGACCAAACAGTCAATTGTTCTTCGTTATTTGCATTCATTTTCTTCTGAATGGGCTGGACAGTATGAGGATGCCCTCCAATCACCATATCGATACCGACTTTGTAACAATAGGCTTCCCATTTTTTCTGGTAACCATCGGGTAATGAACGATATTCTTTGCCCCAATGGAGGTTGCAAATAATATAATCGGCTTTTAGTGCAACCGCTCTTTCGACATCTTTACGAACCACGGAACTATCAATATAATTGATAATCAAAGGTTTTTCAACAGACAATCCATTGGTTCCATAAGTGTAATTGAGAATAGCAATTTTCATCCCATTTTCTTCGAGAATTAAAGGGTAATTTTTATCTCTTTCCTCCTTGTTTCTGAATGTACCTGTATGTACCAGTTCTAATTCGTCAAGTTTGTCTAATGTTCTAATAACCCCTTTTGAACCTCTATCGCAAGAGTGATTATTGGCAGTTAGAATAACATTAAAACCTGCATTTTTTAAAGTAATTGCCAAATCATCTGGGGCAGAAAACTGAGGATAACCTTTGAATGGTTTTCCTGCCAAAGTCACTTCGAGATTAGCAATTTTAAAATCATACTCATTGATAATTGGCTTAATAAACTTAAAACCATCATCATATTCGTAACCGCCCCCAAAAGCTTTATTATGCGCGGCCTCGATTTGACCATCATGTTGCATTACATCTCCGACAAAGATTAAATCAAGTTGTTCATTTTGGCTGAATGCACTAAATGAAAGAAGGAATAAAAGTGTGCTATACAGCAACTGCACCTTTGATATGTGGGTGTGGATCATAGTTAATAAGTTCAAAATCTTCATAGTTGAATGCAAAAATATCTTTTACCTCTGGATTGATTTTAAGTGTAGGTAATTCTCTACATTCTCTGCTCAATTGTAACTCAACTTGGTCAAAATGGTTACTGTATATGTGTGCATCACCAAATGTATGCACGAAATCGCCAACTTCTAAGTCACAAACTTGAGCCAACATCATTGTTAGCAACGCATAAGAGGCGATATTGAAAGGTACTCCTAAAAAAGTATCGGCAGACCGCTGATATAACTGACAACTTAACTTGCCATCGGCCACATAAAACTGAAACATGGTGTGGCAAGGAGGGAGTGCCATGTTATCAACGTCTGCAACATTCCATGCTGAGACAAGATGTCGTCTTGAGTCAGGGTTATTTTTTAGGTTTTCAACAAGCTTTGTTATCTGGTCAATTGTCCCTCCATTTCCATCAGGCCAGGAACGCCATTGATGACCATATACAGGACCTAAATCGCCGTTTTCATCTGCCCATTCATCCCATATTTTAACTTTATTATCTTGCAAAAATTTCACATTGGTGTCGCCTTGCAAGAACCATAATAATTCTATGAAGATAGAGCGTAAGTGCAATTTTTTGGTTGTTACACACGGAAAACCTTTACTTAAATCAAATCTCATTTGGTAGCCAAAAACGGATTTAGTTCCCGTTCCCGTTCTGTCTTCTTTCATTGTCCCATTCTCAACAATGTGTCTCAATAAATCGTGATATTGTTTCATTAGAAAGTGCTCATTTTTATTGCAAACCCGAATTTAGTTCTTTTGATTGAAAGTAAAAAGAGAATGTTGGTAAATGCAGGGAATGTTGAAAAGTCTTTAGTTGGTTTTTTTTTGTGTTTGATAATCAAAATTGTTTTCTCACGACTTTTGAGTATATTCGTTCTATGACAAAATGGATCTTCACATTGCTTTTTATTCTCCCAATAATGGTTTCTGCTCAGAAAGAAATACAATTAAAGAGAAAGTATTTTGGAAAATACAAAGGTGAAATCGCAGGATATAATATTGATACAGGTGAGAAAATAATGCGCGTAAGTTCCAGTGCAATCTATATTGAAATTAGCAAGAATGAGATATCTATCACAATCGGGAACAACAAACTGAAAGGGAGTTACGAAGTCATGTTTAAGGCGCAGACCTATTTTCTAGTTGATGCTGAAATTGAAGGTCAATTGGCAACGGAAAGAATAATTATCTATAAACGTGGCAGAAAAGTGGCAAGAGATGGGATGTTTCCACAACCCGTGACGCAGCTGAAGAAATATAAGTGATAAATTATGTCACGATAACCAATTCGAAATAGCGGTTGCGACGTCATAACTTTTCTCTATATGCCCCATATGTCCACAATTATCTAGTAAATCAATTTTCAAAGAGCATTCTTCCAGTGATTTACGCATTTTTTCGGAAGATATAATTGGATCCTCTTTACCTTGTATGATGAGAATTCTATTTGCATTTTTTAGAACGAAATTAGTGTTGTTTTTACGCTTGCTCATCGCAATAGAAAAAAGTGCGATTGTCTCTGAGTTGATAGCGACAGCTTCTTCAATAAGTGCTGTAATTTCTGTATTGTTCGCTCTCGGATCAAGAAATAAGTTTGGAATAGCCTCGTAAATGAAAAGTTTTTTATTGGTTTTCACCACATTAGAGATTCTCAATCGATCTATTTTCTTTTGTTCGTTATCTTCCCAAAAATTGGAATTAAGAAGGATTAACTTATCACAACGGACATCTATTTTAATCAATTCTATTCCAATATATCCACCCATAGAATGGCCGACGAGATGATATTCTTGTATGTTTAACTCATCTATTACTCGCTTCACTTCTTTGGCAACCGATTGCATAGAAAAGAGAGTCGTTTTTGTGAAGTCAGAGGTACCATGTCCGGGCAAGTCAATGAGAATTTTTTGATTGTTTTGTGAAAGTGAAAGATACTCCCACATAGATATCGACTCTAAAAATCCATGTAAAAAAACAACAGGGTAACCATTTCCGACTACCCTGTAATTAAGAAGTGTGTTGGTTGAATTATTCATTCATCAGCGTTTCTATTTCATCTGCTTCTATAGGAATATCACTCATTAAATTGAATGGTGCCCCAGATTCTTGAACGATTAAATCATCTTCTAATCGAATTCCTAAATTTTCTTCGGGTATATATATTCCAGGCTCACATGTAAAAACCATTCCTGCTTTTATAGGCTCGTTGTATAAGCCCACATCATGTGTATCTAAACCAATAAAATGAGAAGTTCCATGCATGAAATATTTCTTATAAGCTGGCCAGTTAGGGTCTTGATTTTTGATGTCTGTCGAGTCAATTAACTTTAACTTTAGAAGTTCAGCTTCCATTAGCTTACCTACTTCCTTATGATAATCGTCCATTAAGACTCCCGGAATTAGCAATTTTTCTGCCTCCTTTTTTACATGTAAAACGGAATTATAAACATCCTTTTGCCGTGCGGAAAACTTACCGTTAACAGGGAGGGAACGAGTCAAGTCAGAAGCGTAATTTGCATATTCTGCTCCAACGTCTAATAGAATAATATCGCCATCTTTGCATTGTTGATTATTCTGTATGTAATGCAATACACAAGCATTTGCTCCAGAAGCTACAATAGGCGTGTAGGCAAAGCCTTGAGACTTTCTATTCAAAAACTCGTGCATAAATTCAGCCTCAATTTCATACTCCCATATGCCAGGCTTGATGAACTTCAGAATTCTTTCAATACCAGCCTTTGTAATGTTACAAGCAGTTTGCATCAGATCAATTTCGATTTTACTTTTTACAGAACGAATAGCATGTAAAATTGGTGCACTTTTTCTCAAAGAATGTGCAGGATAATCACGTTTTACTTCTTTAATAAAACGATCTTCTCTTGTTTCTACAATAGTGCTTGCGCGAAGATGCTCATTGGTATTGAGGTAGATAGAATCTACTTCTGCCATCATTTGTTTAAATATTTTATTAAAATCATCAAGCCAATATACTGTCTTGATTCCAGAAGTTTCAAAGGCAGCCTTCTTTGTCAATTTTTCACCTTCCCAGACAGCAATGTGTTCGTTTGTTTCTTTTAGAAATAAAACCTCCCGATGTGCCTTGTTCTTCGAAAATGGAGAAAGGACAAGTATACTTTCTTCTTGGTCAACACCAGAAAGGTAAAAAATATCTCTGTGTTGTTGGAAAGGCAAGGTGCTATCCGCACTTACAGGGTAAATGTCGTTAGAATTAAAAACAGCCAATGCGCTTTTGTCCATTTGACCGATGTACTCTTTTCTATTGTGAATAAAGAGTTCTGAATTAATTTGAGTGTACTTCATACTTGAATTGTTATAGACTGTGAAAGTAATTATTTTATGCTAATGCAGAATCATTCAGGTCTGTATTTTTAAGATTAGTAGTCGTTCAAAATTACAACGTAAATAGTTTACGTTCTTCTATTGGATATTTGTAGTGTACAAAACAAAATAATTATGAGAACAATAGGAAAAACAATCGAAATTAAAAGTATCCAATTCGAATCTAATGATTCAGACGTGTTGATAAAAGGGAGCGTTAAACAAGGTGACTTAGCTTATCCAACTGATGTGTTAGTGTCTCAAAAGCAATTAAATAAGATAGTAAATCAATTAACCAAACAAAATGCACAATTTGATTTCAACACGTATCTTTTAGTCGAAGAAATGTACAACAATGAGCGTATGTTTACAGCAGAATTTGATTCTGATGTTAATGCAAAATTACTCCTACATGAATTATTGAATATTCAATCGTATGTTCAAATAAGAGCGTAATGAAATAATTTCGCCTTTTAAAGCAACCATTTCGATGAATTTTCGTAATTTAGTTGAACTATTCTCTCTTTTTTGAGAGTTTTGAAAAATTAACACTACTGAATTATGCATAAGAAAGGAATATTTATAGTTGGACTTATTGGAATTATTGCTAGTTCATGTACAAAGCATGAGGTAATTCCTGCACCTACTCCACAGGTAGATTTAAAGTGTAGTTTTCGAGGTGATATTGGAGGTGCGTTTGTTGAATATACTGAAAACGTTGATAATTACTCATGCTTTCCAAGTATTTCAAAACAGACGTTGAACGGTATTACGAATGCACAGTATTTGTTTTCAATGACTTCAACATCTCAAGTTCAGTCAATTCAAATAGCAATGGGTAGTCTTTCTTGGAGTGATCCGACAGGTACTCAAACACCAGCGTTAACTTTATTCAATAGTTTCTTTACATCTAATGACATGCCCAATTATTCTGATTTAGCTTTAAACGGGTTTGAAGTTACTTATAGAGATGCCTCTGGTTTGTATTGGAAATCTGATGAAGCAAGCGCACTTCCGCAAACAGTTGCTTTTAATCCAAACAGCATAAAGCAAGAATCTGATGCATCAGGCGATTATTCGTTATTTAATTGTGATTTCTCTTGTCCTGTATATCGTACATATAGTGTTGTTGATATTTCGGTAGTTCCTCAGACAGTTCCTCCTACTATGAGAGATTCTGTCGCATCAATTTTGATTGAGAATGCTATTTACAGGGGATATTTTAAAAGATAATTGAATATCTGCTAAAGACTGCGGATGTAAATGAGTAAAAGTTTAAAGATAGCCATAGTAGGGGATTTTAATTTCACCTTCAATTCGCATCACGCTACCAATCTAGCACTAGATCATTCAGCTTATTTTTTAGACATCGATATCAATTACTATTGGGTAAAACTAAAAGAGTTGGTTAAATTCAAGCCACAGCAATTCTACCAATACGATGGTTTCGTAATAGCCCCAGGGCCCATCAAGAATCCATTTTTTTTACACGGGATTATTAAAGAGATTATAGCAAAAAAAATTCCCACTCTAATTACCGGTGATGGATACAAGACATTAGTGGATGTTCTCGTCAGCACATACAGACTGAGTTCTCAGAGTGAAAAGCTTATCTCAGATAATCTTGTTGAAGGACAAACTTTTGAAAAGGTAATAATTCGACCTCATTCTCCTGAATTTATTCAATTGTATGAGAATTATTCAACCGTTGAACTTACTAGTACACGATATAGTCTATACCCTCAGTTAATTGAAGAATTGAAAGAGGATATTGCAGATATTGAAGCCTATAATCAATTTGAGGACCCAGAAATAATTAGTTTAAAAAATCATGATTTTTTTGTGGGTTGTGGTTTTTGTCCGCAAATCTCCTCCACAAGAGAGATTCCACACCCATTGATTTATACGTTTATTAAGGCCTGTATAATTGCGTTGGAGAAAGCAGGTTAAACTTTTTTATTTTTCTGGTTTTCTTCAAAAACAACATCTACCAAATAGTTTCCACTATCTGCTGCGTTAACTGCTAAGACATCACAGCGCTCGTTCTCAGGGTGTCCATCATGGCCTCTAACCCATTCAAATTGTAAGTTGAATTTAGGATGCACACGGAGAAACCTCTTCCAAAGGTCAGCATTCTTTTTTCCCTTGAAATTTTTCTTCTCCCAACCAAAAACCCATTTTTTTTCAATTGAATCAATCACGTACTTGGAGTCAGAATATATTTTTATGGGATGCTTATTTGTTTTGAGTGATTCCAAAGCAACAATCACGGCTAATAATTCCATACGATTATTCGTTGTCATTCTATAACCTTGGGAAAGTTCTTTTTCTTTTCCGTTGAAACGCATAACAACTCCATAGCCGCCATTCCCTGGATTTCCTTTTGCCGAACCATCGGTGTATATTTCTATCAAATTGGACATTCTAAGTACGAAGATATACATTTTATAAGTGATACTTTGGAAACTTTAACCTCAAAATTTGTTTCCTAAGTTTATTTGTCTTTATATTTGCAGAATGGAGGAGAAAAAATTAGAAATTCTAGAAAGAGCCGCCGCTGTATATTTAAAATACGGAATAAAAAGCGTCACGATGGATGATCTGGCGAGAGAGTTGGGAATGTCAAAAAAAACAATTTATAAGTTTTTTAAGGACAAGAATGAATTAATATTTGAGATTATTTCTATGAAAATAGAGATGGAACAAGCCGTTTGTTGCAGTACCACCCAGCAATCTGATAATGCCATTGACGATATGATGTCAATAAGTAAAATTGTAACAGAAAATATTGGAAATATTAACCCAGCTGTTTTTTATGATTTGCAGAAATACTACCCTGAGGCATGGGCAATTATTGAGAAGCATAAATGGAGCTTTGTATTGGATATGATAACCGAAAATATTGCTAGAGGAGTCAAAGAAGGACTATATCGGAAGGATATCAATGGGTTGATTGTTGGAAAAATATATGTTATAGGAATTGACATGATTATGAATCCAGAAGTTTTTCCATGGCCAGAATTTAAATTTGAAGATCTTTTTAAAGAAATTATTCGTTTCCAAATGAGTGGAATGGTGAATGAAGAAGGTAGGAAACTATTAAAATGTGTAATATGATGAAAATGAATACTATCGCTGCGGCTTTTTGTACCTTGATTTTAAGTTTACCGCTATATTCTCAATCATTCTCAATCGAAGAGGCTAAATCTTATGCACTTGAGAATAATTTAACGATTGCTGAAGCAAACAATGAAATTGAGATAGCTCGATTGAAAATCACCGAAATAAGAGGGGCGGGATTACCTCAAGTTGATATAAATGGGAATTTTAACCATTTTATCAACTTACCCGTTACAGTTTTAGAAGCTAGTTTTTTTAACCCTCAGGCTGCCCCTGGTGAAACGATATCTTTTGAAGCAGGTACTAAATATACCTCTAACGGTACTTTTCAAGTGAGTCAATTAATTTTTAATGGCTCATACATAGTAGGCCTGCAAACAGCCAGCCTATTCGCTGAGTTTCAAAAAAATGTAACTGATCAGTCAAGGGAAGATGTTATCTTTAATGTAATTCAAGCCTATCAACTAACTGCGGTTGCAAAGGACAATCTTGTTTTTATGGATTCTCTTGTCATTAATACTGAATTAATGATAGAGCAACAGAAAAATTACCTGGACCTTGGCATATTGAAACAAGAAGACATGGACCAATTGAGTTATTCTCTCATTAATGCAAAATCTGTTCAAACAGCTGCTAAAATTCAGTATGAGAATACAAAATCGATGTTAAAATTGGCGATGGGTTACCCGATGAAGGAAACTATTTCAATTACCAATTCGACGGCTGAGCTATTAGAGAAAAAGGCTCTTTCTTCTGGTGATATACAGAGTAATTTAACATATACCGTATTGGAGAAAAGTGTTTTGCTTTCAGAATTAAATTTAAAAAACAACCGTTTTGCCAATTTGCCTTCATTGAATGCTTTCTTTCAGCAGTCTTACAATGCGTATCGAAATGAATTTGACTTGTTCGCCGCTGAGAAATGGTTTCCTCAAACCGTCTGGGGATTGCAATTGAATGTACCAATATTTTCAGGCTTGTCTAGATACGCTAGAACTTCTCAAGCCAAAGTGGAACTGCTTAATTCAGAAAACAAACTTGCTCAAATGGAGCAAAATCTACAATTTCAAGAAGTGCAATCAAGAAACAACTTAAGGGGTGCAAAAAATAAATTTGACTTACAAAGAGAAAACGTGATTTTAGCGAATTCTATTTATGATAAAGCAATCACTAAAAAAGAAGTCGGAAACGGAAATAGCATTATTGTTACTCAAAAACACAATCAATTATTAATGGCCCAAGCTCAATATATTGGGTCTATGGCCGAGCTGTTTCAAGCAAGGTTGGCAATCGATAAATTATACAACAACATTTTACCAAATAAATAAATTATGAATTTGAAATCAATTTTATCAATAACAATTCCAGCGATTTTAATTTTTTCGTCTTGTTCAGAGATAGAAGAAAAAAAAGAAGAGCAAAGTAAATATCCTTTCGTGAAATTAGAGAAAGTGGAATCCAAAAAGTTTATCCATGAAATTCGTATTCAAGGAAATGTGGAGACGGATAAAGATGTTCTTTTAACAGCTGAAATGGGAGGACTAATTACTTCTGTTATTGTAAAGGAAGGGCAAAAAGTTTCAAAAGGACAAACGATTGCCACAATAGATGCAGCAATTTTATCTTCTAATGTTGAGGAACTAAAAACGTCTTTAGAGTATGCTGAATATATGCTCAACAAACAAGAAGAGTTGCAAAAAAGAGGGGTTGGGTCAGAGTTTGATTTAGAAGCGACTAAAAACCAAGTAAATTCTCTAAAATCTAAAATGAATTCGTTGAATACCCAAAGAGGGAAAGCAACTATCAGAGCTCCATTTACAGGTGTAATTGATAATGTGTTTGCAAGAAAGGGCCAAATGGCAGGTCCTCAATCTCCTGTTGTTCGATTGGTCAACAATAAAACAATAGATATTGTGGCATCGCTGTCGGAAAAACACATTGCGAATGTTAAGGTTGGAACACCTTTAGTCGTTTCATTTCCAAATTATTTGGATACAGCCATCTATCTTAAAGTGACCAATGTTGGAAATTATATTGAGCCAACAAATCGTACGTTTAGAATTATGTCAACAATTAAGAATAACTCTTTTTTACTACCCAACATGTTGGCGGAAGTTGCAATTACAGATTATGAAGTGGAAAATGGTATAGTAATACCTTCTAAAAGTATTCTAAAAGATCAGGACAATAATGATTTTGTCTTTGTTGCCAAGGAAAAGGAAGGGAATTTTGAAATTTCTAAAGTAAATGTTGTAGTTGTTAAAAAATACAATGGTGAATCATTAGTCAAAGAAGGAATCAAAGAGAATCAACTTATTGTAGTTGAAGGAGCAAGAGGAGTCACAGAAGGAGATATTGTAAGAGATAAATAATACAAATTTATTTCAATAGTATATTATAGAATTTAAAATCATTAATTATGTCAGAAAAAACTAAAGGTTTTGGGCTTTCAACACTTGCTGTGGGTAACAGAAAGACAGTGTTTCTAATTGCTGCAATTATTTTATTCGGTGGACTTTTTTCCTATCAATCAATGCCGAAAGAGAACTTCCCTGAAATTCAAATTCCCGAAATTTATGTCGGGATAGCAAAACCGGGATCTTCTCCAAAATACATGTCGGAGAAAATTGCGAAATCCATTGAGAAGGAGCTAGGGGGAATCAAATTGGTTGATGAAATAAATTCTAATGCTGTTCATGGTTATGCAACTATACGTGTCAAATTTGACTTTAAAATGACCGTTGATAAGGGTTTACAGAAAGTGAAAGACGCCGTTGACAATGCACGTGCAAAATCTGATTTTCCAGAGCTGCCTGTTGAACCTAATATTTTCGAGATGGACCCTTCCAAAATGCCCATCATGAACATTAACCTTAGAGGTGCTAACGCTTCCTTGTTGAAAGAAATTGCCGAAGATTTAGAAGATCAAATTGAGGACTTATCTGAGATAAGTGAAGTTGATATTCGTGGTATTCAAGAGCAAGAAATGACGATTGAAGTTGACCCTATAAAGGCACAAGCTGTTAATGTGACAATTGAGGACATTCAATCAGCTGTTAATGCAGAGCATCAAACAATACCTGGGGGGGGATTGCTTTCTGATGGAATTCGTAAGACGATTAGAATAGAAGGTGAATTTAAAGACGCTTTTGAGTTGTCGGATGTCATTGTAAAGCAAGACGAGTTTTTGCCTGTCCGTCTAGGAGATGTTGCAAAAGTCTATTTTGGCAATGGAGATACAACTTCCTATGCGAGAGAGTTTGGCTCACCCGTCGTAATGTTAGATGTTAAAAAGCAAGGTGGAAAGAACTTGTTAGATGCATCGGACAAGATCATTGAAATTATCGAAATTGCACAAACTGATGGTACTATTCCGAGAGGCACTACTATTTCTATTACTAATGACCAGTCTAATAAGACTAGAGAAATGGTGTCCAATTTGGTCAATTCTATTTTACTAGGAATAATCCTCGTTGTCGGTGTTTTACTTTTCTTTTTAGGTCTAAGAAATGCACTATTTGTGGGAGTTGCTATTCCACTTTCAATGTTTATGTCGTTTTTGATATTACAAACAATGGGAGTCACTTTGAACGTGATGGTTCTGTTCTCTCTTGTTCTTGCGCTAGGAATGCTGGTGGATAATGGAATTGTAATTGTTGAGAATATATACCGACACATGGACGAAGGAAAATCGCCTGTTAATTCAGTGATTGATGGTGTTGGAGAGGTTGCTTTGCCTATTATTGCATCTACTGCAACAACTCTTGCAGCATTTTTGCCTTTGGCACTTTGGCCAGGTATCATGGGAGAATTCATGAAATACCTTCCTATCACACTGATGATCGTTTTAGGGTCTTCTTTATTTGTTGCATTGGTTATTAACCCTGTTTTAGCGGTTGTTTATATGAAAGTAGGTGATACAGAATTAAACAGAAAAAAAGTATTGATCAATGCTACAGTGCTTATTGGTGTCGGTTTAATATTCGTTCTTTTAGGTTCCCTTGGAATGGGTAATTTACTGATGTTTATTGGACTGATTGTTCTATTAAATTACTTCGTATTAAGCCCTGGTACTAAGAAATTCCAGAATGGATTTTTGCCAAAATTAGAGAATAGATATAAGAATTTTTTAGTCTATGCTCTTGGAGGAAAAAGACCGATACGATTTTTTATGGCAACAGTGGCACTTTTATTTTTCTCGTTTGCGTTGATGACGTTTTTCCCACCGAAAATAGATTTCTTCCCAGTCAATCAACCCAACTATGTCAATGTATTTATTTCTCATCCAATTGGTACCGACATAACAGTTACAAATGAAACAACTTTGGATGTTGAAGAAAAACTAAACACGATTCTTGCTGAGTATTTGGAGGAAAAGGATTCTGAGAATAGCATTATCGAATCCATTATAGCTCAGGTTGGAGAAGGAACAAGTGATCCTGCTCAGGGGGTTGCAATGGGTAATACACCTCACAAAGCTCGTGTCACCATTAACTTTGTAGAATCGCAATACCGAGGAAATATTTTGACTTCAGATATTCTTAAGAAAATTCAGGCAAATCTCAAAGGCCAATTTACAGCAGACATCGAAGTCTCTGCAACGAAGAATGAAGAAGGTCCACCGCAGGGTGCTCCGATTAGTATGGATGTAACGGGAAAGGGTGAATACAAAGATTTAATTGCCGAAGCGCAGAAAATCAAAACATTTTTATCTCATAAAAATGTAAAAGGAGTTGAAAAGCTTAAACTAAATGTAGAGGTGAATCGACCGGAAATTCCAATAATTGTTGACAGAGACCAGGTGAGAAAGTTGAATGCATCTACTTATCAGGTTGGTATGGCTATTAGAAAAGCCCTGCTTGGACAAGATATTTCGACTTTTACACAAGATGAAGAATCGTATGATATCGTGGTGAAGTTTAACAAGAGAAACAGAGAGAGTTTAGACGCATTATTGGATCAGCGAATGATTTTCAGAAATAACAAAGGAAAGATGATGAACATACCTATTCGTTCAGTTATTGAGAATCCTAAAGAAGTTTCGTCCTATACTGCGGTTGTAAGAAAAGACCAAATCCCGTTAGTTACCATTACCTCGGCATTGACTGAAGGTGAGAATGCAACAGTTGTTGTTGATACCTTAAAAGCGATGATGGAGACCTATGAAAGTGAAGGAAACTTAAGCGCTGGAGTGGAATATAAATTTTCTGGTCAAAATGAAGAGCAAGCAAAAGAAATGGCTTTTTTAAGTAAGGCGCTTTTGATAGCTGTCTTTTTAATTCTCTTAATTATAGTTGCACAATTCAATTCATATTCGATGCCAGCGGTAATTATGTTAACAGTTTTGCTTTCACTTATTGGAGTATTATTAGGACTGCTAATTTCAAGGCAAAATTTTGTAATCATGATGACGATGATTGGTATAATTTCGTTAGCTGGAGTTGTTGTAAATAATGCCATAGTTTTGATTGACTATACCAATCTCATTCGAAAGAGAAAACGAAAAGAATTGGACCTCGGAGAATACGACATTCTTCCATACGACCAAATCGTTGAATCAGCAATTGAAGGTGGAAAAACTAGATTGAGACCTGTTCTTCTGACCGCTATTACAACAATATTGGGATTGATACCTCTTGCAGTAGGTTTCAATATAGATTTTTACAGTTTTTTCACTACTTATGATGCTAAAATTTACATTGGTGGTGATAATAACGTCTTTTTTTCACCCATGTCATGGGCAATTATTTATGGACTAACTTTTGCAACCTTTTTAACTTTAGTCATAATTCCAGCTCTTTATTTGTTGATGTTTAAGTTAAAGGTATGGTTGTACAAAGTGTTCAAGACAAAAATGAGGAGTAACATATAGAAATACTGAATAGAATGAGATATTAATCCTATTCTAGTCGTTTTACCTCAGTGATACTGTCTAATGCATGATAAATAAAACTGACTAAATGTAGCATTTGATTGCGGCCTTTCTTTTGCCCTATTTTGGACACTATAAATATGGAGGCTGTTAAAATAATGCCAAGAGGAATTATCCATAGCCACGTTTTATCAGCATTATTTATGTATTTGACAAGACTAAATATTCCTCCAAATGTCGAGCCTATGAAGAGGAATGCATACATGAACGTGAACATCGCCCAAACCGTTTGTCTAGGGCCGATTAGACAAGAAACGGTTGTATAATCATCGTATTCTTCTTGTTCAATGCGAACGGTCATTTCAGGTGACCAATAATGTTGTTCGTGTCGAGGAGTTTTAACGAAAATATATGACTGTGATCTCTCTCCAGAAACCGTTTTGTCTTTGATAAGTCTTTGGTTAACGTTCTCTAATGCTTTTTCTGCATTTAAGTTGATCTTCAACTTAAATCGAGGCCGTATTTCTCCTAGAATGGAATGATTTAAGCGATTAAAAGCCATGAGCTAATATAAGGAAAAATAGATAAATGGAAGAAGTGAGAGTTATTCAATACTTTGATGAATCAAGGAACGAATGATTTAGTGATGAAGTGGACTCCTGCTAAAAGTTTATCGCTCGTGATCTACTATATATCTCGCTCCATTAAATATTTAGCAAGAGAAAGTAAATTTTCTTTATTAGAATTCGAAACGCTTATTTTAGACAGATCTAATTTTGCCTGTTTATAAAAATCATTCATACGCTCTTTGCAAAGCTCTTTAACCTTTAGTTGGTCAAATAATTGACGAGTGCGCGTAATTTTCATCTCTATATTGGTTTCCTCTTGTAACTGCTTAAGAATTTCTCGTTGCTCTTTGGTAGAATTAACAATAGCTGTTAGATGTAAGAGCGTTTTCTTGTTAGAAATAACATCTCCACCTACTTGTTTTCCAAATTTTTCAGGGTCTGCATAGAGGTCTAAAATGTCATCTTGAATTTGAAAAGCAATACCAATGTTTTGCCCAAAAGAGAATAAATGCTTTTTATCTTCTTTACTAGCATTCGCTACAATTGCCCCAAGGTTAAGTGCGGCACCAAGAAGAACAGATGTCTTTAAGCGAATCATCTCGATGTATTCTGCCGCTGTTACATCTTCTCTTACTTCAAAATCCATATCCAACTGCTGTCCTTCGCAAACTTCTATGGCGGTGTTGTTAAATAATTCTAATATTTCTGGTAACTCTGAAGGATTGGCCTTACACAGTAATTGGTATGCTTTAATGAGCATTACATCTCCAGAAAGAACGCCCACATTTGTATTCCATTTTTCGTGAACAGTGGCCTTATTTCTTCTTAATGGTGCGTTGTCCATAATGTCGTCATGGACCAAAGTGAAATTATGAAACACTTCTACAGAAAGTGCTTGAGAAACAACTTCTTCTTTTGGTTTTCCAAATAGTTCTGCTCCTAATAAGGTTAATATCGGACGAATCCGTTTTCCACCAATACTTAATAGATAACGAAAAGGATCATATAAGTCTGCTGGTTTTGAAGGCATTATAATTTCATCCAAGTGGTCTTCAATAAAAGCAGTGTATTTTTCTAAATTAAACAATCCTGCACGAGTCGTTTCTTTCATATCTAATTGACTTCGTCCGTTTTTTTAATCTCTAAATCTACTTTACCCCAATCGAGGTCAGATTCTTCTGCATAAGCATCGAAATAGGGCTCTTCGAATGATTTGGTCGTCAGTCTTCTTTCTAATGACAGTAGCAAAGTCGGTAGAATAACCAAGTTGGTAATCATTGCAACTAACAGTGTTAAAGAAACGAGCAAACCAAGAGCTTGAGTTCCTCCAAATTGCGAGAAAGAGAACATGGAGAAGCCACAGAATAAAACAATCGATGTATAGAACATCCCTAAACCAGCCTCTCGAATGGCCATAATCACGCACTCTTTTAAATCCCATTGTTTGGATTTTAATTCCTGCCTATACTTTGCTAAATAGTGAATGGTGTCATCTACAGAAATTCCAAAGGCAATACTAAAAACAAGAAGGGTAGAAGGCTTAAGGGGTATTCCAAACCATCCCATCACTCCAGCAGTAAATAACAGTGGAATAAAGTTAGGCACCAGAGACACAAGAACCATTCTCCAAGAGCGAAAAAGAATAGCCATTAAAATAGATATAGCGAGGATGGCAAACATTAAACTAGTAAAAAGATTTATTACCATATACTGAGTCCCATTTGATGCAACAATGGAAGTTCCAGTAATTGTAATGTCAAAATATTCTGCATCAATGGCTGCTCTAAGATTTTCTTTAAAGTCCTTTTTGTCATAATAGTTTTTTACTAAATTGGCATCCGAATCGAATTCAAACTGTTTGTCTTCGTCGCCATTTGACAAGATTTTTGTGAGAGAATTATAGACGGTTGGGTATTCAAAAATAATTGAATCAATATATGTATTCTTCTTTTTCTCATCATAAATAGAGAATAAATGTTCTATCGCTTCTTTGTCCGGATTGAGAATAGAATCAATCTCCACTTGCATGATTTCTGCTTTATCCTTGATTTGATACGAACCGATGTCTTTCATTTGAGATCGAACCCTGAGGACACGATTTGCAGTATCCAAAAATTCATTCATTACAATTCCAGAACCTCCAGAATTTACTTCAATAGAATTATCAATGTATTTTTTTAAGGTCGCCAATTGTCTTTTCTTAGTCACCAACTTAAACTGTGTGGAGTCATTATCATGAAAGGCCATGTTAGCAACTTTTAGAAAGTCTATATAAGAGATAAACTTAGAAAATAGAGTGTCATTCTGGTATAGATTCTGGACAGCATTTATTCGTTTCAATGTAGAGGATTTTGCCAATCGACTTTTTTCTTTGTAATCAACCATAATTTCAAAAGGAACGGACCCTCCGAAGTTATCTTGAATGAAGTTAAAATCTCTAGCAATTTGATGATCTTGCGGTAAATCCCCTGTCAGATTACCTGTTGCTTTGATTTGTAACATGCCGGCAATGCTAAAAGTGATAATTCCGATTGTTGCTACATAAACCCATTTACGATGATTTTTGGTGATATTGATGAGATTGTTTAACAAACCCACAGCCAACTTTCTTTCCAAGTGCTTGAGGTGTTTTTTCTTTGGTGCACTAGAGAATGACAAGAATATAGGAAGAATAGATATCGAAATAATGAAGACTAAGATGATATTAATCGCTGCACAGATACCAAACGCCATTAATTTTGGAGAATTAGTTGTTACGAAGGTTAAAAAACCTAAAGCCGTAGTGAAATTTGTTAAGAAAGTGGCCGTGCCTATTTTTTTTATTACCCGTGTCAATGCCTTAACCTTGTTCCCATGTAGTAAATATTCTTGATGGAATTTTGTAATCAGGAATATACAATTGGGAATCCCAATGACTATCATCAATGGGGGAATCAATGCCATTATAATGGTGATCTTGAAATTAAGTGCACCTATCATTCCCATTGACCAAACAACTGCTATGGCAACAATAACATTCGATATAAATACAACACGGAGCGATCTGAAAAAGAGGTAAATGAGTAGTGAAGTTATTAAGATAAGTAAACCAATGAAAACATACATTTCTTTCATTATTTGCTTACCTATAACTATCCTAAGATGTGGTAATCCTGCATATTTGGGTGTACCAAAGTATTGAGAATAAGATTCTGCAACATTTTCAACATCTAAAACAAGTTGAGCCTTTTTCTGATCCATGATGAAGGTTTCATCGACACCAATCATCATTAATGAGACATTTTCATCAGAATTATACAACATTCCTTCGTAAATAGGATTATTTTTTATTTCTCGTTGAATAGAATCAATGGATTTATCTTGATAGCGTGTATCCGCAAAAACTGGGTGAACCTTAAACTTCTGTTCTTCTCTGTCGTTGGTTATTCCAAAAAGCGTCGCTTCAGAAACGACTGATTCTATACCATCATACTGAAGAATAGAATCACTGAGTTCTTTCCATTTTAAAAAATTTGCCTCGGTGTAGAGTGAATCAGTCTGGATGGCAATAACCAATGTTCCGCCGTCTTCACCAAACATGGATTTGAATCGATCATAATCTTTTTTTGCGTCCGCATTCTTTGGAAGAAGAATACCGTACTTATTATCAAGTTTTAGACCAGTGATTGCGTGATAACCAAAAAAAACAGTCATCAAAGTAATGATTCCAATAATTAGGAAGCGATTCCGTAAAATTATATTTGCAATTGTTTGCCACATGGACTTTACTCAACTTTAAGTGAGCGACAAAAGTAAGGTTAATTAGTGAAAGATTGAAATGAATAGGAAGGAGTTTGTTTTTGAAGAATAAAAGTGTTTTTTACTAATTTTCATTGCCACTTTAGGTTGCTCAATATATACGAAAAAAGAAACGAGGTCTAAAATTCTTTCTCGTCAATAATCACAGCCATCTCTCTCTGCAAGTCTCTTGCTGCTTCACCTGCTTTTGCAGCGAAATCTTTTCCTTGCGAAGCATAGATTATCCCTCTTGAAGAATTAACCAATAAACCACAGTCGTCATTCCAGCCGTATTTTACAACATCATTTAAAGAACCGCCTTGAGCACCCACTCCTGGGACTAAGAAAAAATTAGTGGGAGCCATCTCACGAACACGCCCTATGTCTTCGGCTCGGGTTGCACCCACAACGAACATTAAATTTTCTGGTGTTCCCCATTCCTGTGATTTGTGGAGAACTTTTGTGAACAACTCTTGGCCGTTTACATCTTTCAACATCTGAAAATCTAGTGCTCCTTTGTTAGAAGTCAATGCTAATAGAATTACCCATTTGTTTTTGTATTCTAAGAATGGAGCAACACTATCTTCTCCCATATATGGAGCAACAGTAACTGAATCAGTACCTAAATAGTTGAAAAATGTATCGGCGTAATAACGAGAAGTATTTCCAATGTCTCCTCGTTTTGCATCGGCAATAGTAAAGATATCTTTCGGAATATAATCCAAGATTTTTTTTAACGATTCCCACCCTTTTGGTCCATGGCACTCGTAAAATGCGGTGTTTGGTTTATAAGCAACCGCATATTCTTTGGTGGCATCAATAATGGCTTTGTTGAACTCGAAAATAGGATCTTCCGCATCCAATAAATGCGGAGGAATTTTTTTCAAATCAGTGTCAAGTCCTACACAAAGGAAGGACTTTTTTAGTTTGATTTGCCTTATGAGTTCTGTTCTGTTCATTCTTGCTATATTTTAATTATACTTGAAGGTTCAAACTGAGAATCTAAAGATGATCTAAAACCGTGGACTGAGGCCTTCGAAGTCCACTCATCGTTACACTTCTTCAGAGTTTTTCAATTTCTCCGCATTCTCTGCCATTTTCAGTTCGTCAATCATACCTTGTATATCACCGTTCATAAAAGAACTGAGGTTATACATTGTTTTCCCAATTCGATGATCTGTAATTCTCCCTTGAGAATAATTGTATGTTCTAATTTTAGCCGATCTATCTCCAGTTGACACCAGTGATTTACGATGCTCAGAACGTTCGCTATTTATTTTATCCAATTCAATTTGGTACAAACGAGAACGCAAAATAGACAGTGCTTTGTCGTAATTTTTGTGTTGCGAACGACCATCCTGGCATTCTGAAACAACCCCTGTTGGAATGTGCGTTAAACGAATTGCAGATTCCGTCTTATTAACGTGCTGACCACCTGCACCTGATGCGCGGTAAGTATCTCTTCTGACATCAGACATGTTCAAGTCAAAATCAACTTCCTCTGCTTCAGGTAAAACGGCAACAGTGATTGCAGAAGTGTGTACACGACCTTGTGATTCAGTTTCTGGAACTCGCTGCACACGGTGAACACCAGATTCAAATTTCAAAACTCCGTATGCCGCGGGAGCATCAATTTCCATGGAGATTTCACGATAACCTTTCACAGTCCCTTCGTTGGAATTAATGACCTCGTATTTCCAACCCCGCTCTTTGAAAAACATGGTGTACATTCTAAAGCAATCTTCTACGAAGATACACGCCTCATCACCGCCAGTTCCCGCACGTAATTCCATGATAGCTTTCTTGTCATCCTCAGGGTCTTTAGGAATTAACATCACTTTGATTTCCTCTTCCATTGGTGCGCGTTTTGTCTCCAATTCATCAATTTCCATCTTTGCCATTTCACGCATTTCAGGATCAGTTTCTTCCTTTAGAAGCTCTTTTGAACTTTCTAAATTATCAATGAGACTTTTGTACTCTTTGTAAACGACAACAATTTCTTCGAGGTCTTTGTATTCTTTATTGAGTTTCACATATCGCTTCATGTCCCCAATGATTTCTGGGTCCACAATCAATGTCCCAACCTCAATAAAGCGGATGTTGATGGCCTCTAATTTTTGTAATAAGTCGTTCATTTTTTCTAATTTTCGGAGAATGTTAAATTAATAGACAAACTCTCCGTAAGGCGAATTAATCGTTAATTTTTTGCCTTCGTGCTTCTCAACTCGGCCTATAATTTGTGCATCAATATTAAATGACTTTGAAATCGCAATGATTTCTTTCGCCAACTCTTCAGGGACATAAATTTCCATTCTATGGCCCATATTGAATACCTTATACATTTCTTTCCATTCTGTTTTCGATTCATCTTGAATCATTTTAAACAAAGGTGGAATGTCAAATAAGTTGTCTTTTATTACGTGTACATTCTCTACAAAGTGCAGTACTTTTGTTTGCGCACCCCCAGAACAATGAACCATTCCGTGAATTTGTTTTCTGTATTTGTCCAAAATTTGTTTAATCACAGGTGCATACGTTCTTGTTGGGGAAAGAACCAATTTCCCTGCATTTAAGGGAGAATCTGTTGCATCTGTCAACTTTTTCGTCCCAGAATAAACCAAATCGCTTGGAACTGAAGGATCAAAACTTTCTGGAAACTTTGTTGCCAATTCTTTACTAAACACATCGTGTCGAGCAGAAGTTAAGCCGTTGCTTCCCATTCCTCCATTGTATTCTGTTTCGTACGTCGCTTGACCAAAAGAAGCCAGACCAACAATTACATCACCATCTTGTATGGTGTGATTTGAAACGACATCTTCTCGCTTCATTCTGGCAATGACTGTAGAATCAACAATGATGGTCCTCACCAAATCACCAACATCTGCCGTTTCTCCACCTGTAGAATTGATGCCAATTCCTTGTGAACGTAAATCTGCTAGTAATTCTTCGGTTCCATTAATTAAAGCAGAAAGAACTTCTCCTGTGATGAGGTTTTTGTTTCGACCAATTGTTGAAGAAAGCAGAATATTGTCTGTTGCACCAACACATAACAAATCGTCAATGTTCATTATTAAGGCATCTTGGGCTATTCCTTTCCATACAGAAACATCGCCTGTTTCTTTCCAATACATGTATGCGAGAGCAGATTTAGTACCTGCACCGTCAGCATGCATCACAATGCAATAATCTTCATCATTGCTTAAGTGATCGGGAACAATTTTGCAAAAAGCTTGAGGAAACAGACCTTTGTCAACGTTCTTAATTGCGTTGTGAACATCTTCTTTTCCTGCCGAAACTCCTCGGAGATTATATCGTGTATCTGCCATATTGATTTGTAAAAGGCAAAATTAAGAATTCTATCAGCAAGAAAGGAAGGAGAAGGGGAAAAGTTTTAAAGGGTTATTAACGAAAGAGGAGGGGTGGAATTATTTGTATTGAGTTATAAGTTCTTTTTTCTAAGGAACTTCAGAAAAATTAAAAAGCCCCATCTTTCGATGAAGCTTTTTATTTTCATTTTTGATTCTTTACGTGATCTGATTCATTATTCACGATTGTTTTCTAAGAAGTAATCAATGTATTCTTTTAGTTTAGTTCCTAGATAGTATGGTATATTCATTAAGAAATACTTCTTTCCACTTCTTGTTGTATGCTCTTCAATTCTGAATTCTCCAGCATACATTCGTATGGCGTATGGATGATCTACAGCTTCTATAAACTGATGAAGAGATTTTAGTGTTCCTGCTTTTCCGGATTTAATCTCAATTGGAATTACGAGGTTGTTATACTGAACCACCAAATCTACTTCTGCTGATGATTGTTTCTTTTCACGCACCCAAAAGTTGGGTTTTGCTGCCTTTGTTGTGTTTAATGATATTAGCTCTTGTGCAATCAGGTGAGGGATAATTGACCCACGATACGCATTATTCAAATCCTCCATCGCAAGCATATCTGCCTGAATGTTTAGTTCATTGTTAACCAATCCTGTGTCAAGAAACTGCATTCTAGGAGATTTCTTAAGGTCTGGCTTTATTGGTACTTCTGTATCTGTTGTTGGGTATATAAGTTGGATAATACGAGCATCATCTAAGTTTCGCATTGCTTCTCCTACTTCTCTAGATTTATAATTAGAATTCCCAAAATTTTGGAACTTAATTCGTTCATCAATATACAAATGCGCTGTGGCCATAATGTGTTTAATTACTCTTGCTTCGGTATCATTAGAAGCATATTTTTCGATATCATTTTTATAAGTTTCCCAAATGCTTTCGTAGATCGGTGACAAATCTGCCACGCTTTTTGTTTCAATATATTTCTTTATCACCTCTGGCATTCCTCCAATTATTGCATATCGATTGAACAAGTTTAGAAGGGTTTGTTGCGCTACTGGTCTAATTGGAACTTGGTTAATCTGTTCCAATGGGTTTGTTTGTCCCGAAGCTTTCAGGTATTCCAGAAAATTGATTGGGTAAAGATGCAGCATCTGTACACGTCCTACAGGAAAGCTCTTTACTTTACGTATAGCATGTTCTAGAAGTGATCCGGCTGCAATGACATGCAACTCTGGTTCCATTTCGTAGAAGTATCTGAGTAATGCTATTGCTTTAGGAGATTCCTGAATTTCATCGATGAACAATAATGTATCGCTTTTATCTGAATTGGGAATGTTATTCGCTATGAATAGAGCTTCAGTTATTGTAGGTACATCTTCATATTCTGTGAAATACCTGATATCACCAGGAAGTTCAAGGTTCAACTGTATTTTGTGCTTGTATGTCTCTGAGAACTGTTTTACCAAGGTAGTTTTACCTACTTGACGCGCTCCTCTTAAGATAAGTGGCTTACGATCTTTATTGGCTTTCCAGCTTTCTAAATGGGGTGTTATATGTCTTTCAAAACTCATTTTGAATGTAGTTGTATTTTACTGTTTGTAACAAAGTCAGGGTAAAAATACGTATTATTTGTAACAAAGTAAGGGTAAAAAGTTGATTATTATGTAACAAAGTCAGGGTAACATCTTACTTGTCTTCTAATTTGGAATAGAAACGATAATAATTCTCTCCAATTTCTTCAGCAATAATGAAGCGTGTTTCTGCATCTTCCCACGAAACATAGTTATGCGTAATTCGGTCTTGTTGCATGGATAATTATTATTTAAAAAATTATAGTTTTG
>TARA_R110002072_G_scaffold242564_16_pt1 | contig 55705 bp, 48 predicted proteins | sample TARA_R110002072 | Tara Oceans TARA_R110002072 (sample SAMEA4397118) | marine metagenome | biome: Polar Biome; feature: [SRF] surface water layer (ENVO:00010504); material: water (ENVO:00002006), including particulate matter (ENVO:01000060) such as... | depth 5 m | reverse complement strand
CCCCGCGAGCCGGTCCCCCACCCTGACATGACCGAAGGAGAGAGCCGGTGACGCTATCCCTTGCTGCCGCGCGCGACGCACTCTCGCGGGGCCTGTTTGCAGACACGGCTCGGCCTGAGAAGCCGCAGGCGCATTTCGGGCTCGACATGCTCTCGGACTGGCTGCCCTACCGGGTCTATGACGAGGGGGCGAAGCTCTACCGCAACGCCCGCTCGAAGGGCTTCGTGCTCGAAGTCACCCCGCTGATAGGGGCCGACGAGCGAACCGGCGAGATCCTCGGCCAGTTCTTCTCCGAAGGCCTGCCGCAGGGCGCCTGCCTCCAGGTCCTGAACTTCGCGTCACCGCGGATAGGCAGCGTGGTCGGCCCCTGGTTCGCTCCGCGCTATGAGCAGGGCGGGATTTACGAGGCTATCGCCAGGGCGCGCACCAGCCGCCTTTACGATCTCGTCTGGAATTCGGGCTCGGCGCATGCGCCCTTCCATGCCCGCAACGTCCGGCTGATCGTCTCGCTCGGCGTGCCGGTGCCCGGCAGCGTGACCGATGCCGAACTCTCCGAATGCCGCGAAGGCCTGATGGGCATGCTCCATTCGCTCGGACTGCACGCGCAAGAGCTGCGTCCGGGCGGATTGCTGGCGCTGATCGACGAGCTTACCTCGCCGACCACCGCGCACGAGACCGACATCCATGCGTGGAACCCGCACGATACGCTCGATGTCCAGGCGATCCGCCGCGACATCGAGCTCGAGGTCGGCGACGATCGCCTGATCCTCAGGACCGAGCGCTTCCGCGAGACGGGCCGCGACGAGGAGGGCAATCCCGAAGTCGGCGAATGCTATCCCGACCATTTCGACGTGCGGCACTATGCCGTGCGCTCTACCCCTGAGCGCTGGGCACCCTGGGAATGTGCGCGGCTCATCGGCGACATGTTCACCGACAAGCTGCGCTTCCCCTGTCCGACGGCAACCATGCTGTGCTTGGTCTACCCCGACCAGGAAGCCGCATCGGCGCGCGCGGGCTTCAAGTTCATGCGCACGACCAGCCTCAGCCAGACAAAGAGCGCGCGTTTCTTGCCCAAGCTCGCCGAACAGTCGGCCGAATGGCGCCACGTTCAGGCAGAACTCCAGGCCGGCAAGAAGCTCGTCAAGCTGTTCTACGGGCTCACCAGCATCTCGCCGCTCGGCCAGGGCGACGCGCACGAACGCATCATCAAGGCAATCTACAAGGCAGCTGGATGGGATCTGGCCGACGAGCGCTTCCTCCAGCTGCAGGGCCTCGTCGCCGCCTTTCCCCTGAGTCTGGCCGATGGCCTCGCCGACGACATGGCGCGGCTGAAGCGCCTCAAGACCATGCTCTCGACCACGGCGGCGCATATCGCGCCGATGCAGGGCGAGTACCTCGGCGGCGTGATCCCGCACCTCCTGCTTGTCGGACGCCGCGGCCAGCCCTTCTGGTGGTCGCCATTCGAAAACACTGCCGGCAATCACAATATCGCGATCTGCGGCAAGTCGGGCTCGGGCAAGTCGGTGCTGCTGCAGGAGCTCTGCGCCGCCTTGCGCGGCGCGGGCGCCAAGGTCGTGGTGATCGACGACGGGCGCAGCTTCGAGCATTCGGTCAAACTGCAGGGCGGACGCTTCGTCGAGTTCACGCTCGCCTCGGGCTTCTCGCTGAACCCCTTCTCGATGGTCGACGATGCCCGCGCGCACGAAGACGAGGACTACCGCCTCGACTGCTTCGCCATGATCAAAGCGATCGTCGGCCAGATGGCGCGTCTCGGCACCGCGCCGAGCGACACCGAGCGCGGGCTGATCGACCGGGCAGTGACCGCGACCTGGGAGGCACTTGGCAGCGGGGCATCGGTCGACGATGTTGCGCATGCACTCCATGGCTCGGAAAGCGAGGCCAGCCGGGATCTTGCCACCGCTATCGCGCCCTTCTGCCGCGGCGGCAGCTACGGCGGGTTCTTTGCGGGCAAGGCGAGCTTCGCGCTCGACGATGATTTCACCGTCTTCGAGATGAGCGATCTCGCGTCCCGCGAAGAACTGCGCAGCGTCGTCCTTTCGGCAATCATGTTCATGACCAGCCAGGCGATGACGCGCTCGTCGCGAGCAACCAAGAAACTGCTGCTGATCGACGAGGCCTGGGCCATGCTCAAGGGCGGGTCGATGGGCGAGTTCGTCGAGACCTACGCTCGCACCGCCCGCAAATATGGCGGCGCGCTCGCGACCGCGACCCAGTCTCTCAATGACTATTACAAGTCCGACGGCGCGCGCGCTGCGCTCGAGAACAGCGACTGGATGCTGGTACTCCAGCAGAAGGCCGAGACGATCGCCGATTTCAGAGCGAACGCGCGGCTCGACATGGACGACCGCACCGAGACGCTGATCCGCAGCCTCAAGCGTTCAGGGACCGAGTACAGCGAGGTCTTCATCAAGGGCCCCGAGACCGAGGCGGTCGGCCGGCTCGTGCTCGATCCCTTCTCGGCGACGATCTACTCCTCCGATCCCGACACCTATGCGGCGATCCAGGACTGCGAGCGGCGCGGGCACAGCCTCGCCGATGCCATCCGCATCGTGGCGGGAGGCGGACAATGATGGTCTCGCATCTTGCCGACCGGGCCCCTCCGGCTAACCTCCGCAGCCTGCTGCCGTTCCTGCAAGGGAGCTGCTTCGTCCTCATCGAAACCGCGCGCTTTGCCGCGACCTCGCTGCTGATCGTGCTGGGATTGCCGCTCGCGCTGTTCCTGTTCGTTGCGGGCTGGGACCTTGGCGGCCTCTTCACTCAGCTCGCCAATCTGTCGGACCGCTACCTCGAAGCCGACGGCCTGCGCCGCAGCCTGTTCAGCCAGGACCTCAAGGGCTGCTTCCTGGTGTTGACCGGTGCGGTGACGCTGTTTCGCATGCCGCGCTTCCTGAAGCGGCTCGCGGCCGATCTCGACAACCATCCGGCCCGGGAGGCAAACCGTGACTGACACGCGCAGATTACAATCTTTTAATCGCCCGCTGGTGATCAGAATTCTTGGCGTGCTCGCGCTCGCGATCGCACTGCTCTGGGTAGCTTGGGTCAGCCGCGAGCTGTCCGAGCCGCGCCAGCAGATCGTCACCGTCCGGCTTGCCGAAACCATCGCGGGTTTCGTCGATGCCGAAGCGCGCGGGCAGCAGGATCCCGAAGCAAGTCAGGCGCGCGTGCTCGCCTTCCTCCAAGCGTCCGAGCGTGCCGTTGCAGAAATGGGGACCGATGGCCGCGTGGTGCTGGTCGGCGAAGCGGTGCTCGCGGGCGATGCCCCCGATGCCACCGACGAACTGCGCGTGCGGATCGCCCGCCAGCTTGGACAGGGAGGCGGTCAGTGACGCACTTTGCCTCTCGTCTTGTCCGCACGATCAAACGGCCGCTTGTCCTGACCGGCCTGGTGCTGCTGCCGCTCGGATGGGGCGCGGTCGATGCCTTCGCGAAAGACCATGCCTTTCTCATCAACGCCAGCCCGAGCCTGCCCAACTGGGCCTTCTGGCTCGACAAGCATGCGCGGATCGAGCGCGGCAGCCTGATCTTCTTCGAGCCGCCAGCAAGCAGGCTCGTCGAAGCGCATTTCGGAAAAGGCGCGCAGCTCTTCGGCAAACGGGTGCTCGGCGTGCCGGGCGATGTCGTGAGCCACCGCGGTCACGAGGTCTTTATCAACGGTCGCAGGATCGCTGCGCGGCTCGATGAGACCCGTCTCGGCATTGCGCTTCACAAAGGCCCCGAAGGACCGATCCCCGAAGGCTGCTTCTACACCGGGACCAGCCATCCCCGCGGCCTAGATAGCCGCTACGCCGAGATCGGCTTCGTCTGCCGCGGCCAGATCCTCGGCAGCGGGAGGGCGATCCTGTGAGCAAGCTTATCCTCCCTGTGGCCCTGCTTGCAGTTCTGCTCTGCCCTGCCGAGGTGCAGGCGCGCGACTATGGCCAACGCGGCACGGTGTTTCCCGTGATCGAGCGCGACCTCCTCGAACAGATCCATTCGCGCCTGACGCAGATGGAACGTTCGGGCGAGACCGCGCGGCTCAATGAAAACCTGAAGCGCCGCACGATCGCGCGGGTGAACCGGCCCGATCCTGTTGCCGGGATCGTCCGGGCCAGCGAAGCCCGGCGCTGGCAATTCGATCCGACGATCACAATCGCTGCCGATATCCGCGGGGCAAAAGGCGAGCTGATCCATGCCGCTGGCACCAGGGTCAATCCGCTCGACAGCGTCGGCCTTCGCGCCGAACTCCTGTTCCTCGACGGCGACGATCCCGACCAGCTCGCCTGGGCGCTCAAGCAGGACGCCAATGCCAAGCTGATCCTGGTGAAGGGCGCGCCGCTCGAGCTGATGAAGGCTCGCCAGCGCCGCTTCTACTTCGACCAGGGCGGCAAACTCACGGAAAGGTTCGGGATCAGGTCGGTGCCCGCACGCGTGCGCCAGCAGGGCCGCCTGCTCGAGGTCAGCGAAATCGCGCTGCCACCAAAAAGGAGGACAGCCCAATGACGCACTTAAGAAAGCTGGCGCTCGTGCTGGCCGCCATTCTTGGTCTCGCCACCGCAACGCCCGCCATGGCCGATGCCGGTCCCGGTCGCTGCACCGGCAGCTTCGTCAACCCGATCACCGACATCTGCTGGTCGTGCCTGTTCCCGATCTCGATCGGCGGGCTGGACATCTGGCCGTCGAGCCGGCCCGATCCCGACAACCCCGATCTGCCGGTGTGCCTGTGCGGTCTAAGGCCCGGGATCGCCATGGGCTTCTGGGAGCCGGTGCGGCTTGCCGATGTCAGCATGAAGCCGTGGTGCTTCGTGAACCTCGGCGGCATGAAACTCGATCCGGGCTTCGACATCGGCTTCCGCTCGATCTCGGGTCCATCGGCAGTGGGCGGCGCGAGCCAGTATTATTCGAGCTGGCACGTCCACTGGTATGCCTATCCGCTGATCTACTGGATGGAGATCGTCGCCGATTTCCTGTGCCTGGAATCGGGCTCGATCGACATTCTCTACATCTCCGAGATCGATCCGCTGTGGCAGGATTCCGAGCTCACCGCGATCATCAACCCTGAAGCCGTGCTGTTTGCCAACCCGCTGGCGCTCGCCGCTTGTGCGGCCGACTGCGTCGCCTCGACCGCGAAGCTGCCGATCGACGAGATGTTCTGGTGCGCGGGCTGCCAGGGGTCGATGTATCCGATGAACGGCAATGTCTCGGCCAGCATAGGCCACGTCCAGGCCTCGCGGCTCGTGCTATCGCGCTTTGCCTACAAACTCCACCGCGAACTCGTCTCGTGGGGGACGATGGGGTCCAAGGGACTGTGCGGCAAATATTTGATGCCGGTGATGCGCAAGCAGCAATACCGCTTTCAGGCCACCAACCCCAACCCGGCGACCTCGGGCCGTTACGCCTGCCCACCCATCGGCGCCTCCACCACCTTTCAATCGGCCGGACAGGTCATCCCCGCCATCGGCGAAGACATGGGATATCTCGTCTGGCGCAAGCGGAACTGCTGCGCGCTATGAACAAGCACCTACTCCTTTTGCCCGTCGGCCTTGCCGTCACCCTCGGTGGCCTCGCTCTCGCCCAGAGCGCGCCCGAAGGCATCGACCTCGAAGCGATCCGCGAGCGTGCGGCCGAACACGCCGACGATGCGCAGGCGCTCAGCACCAATGTCCGCCAGCGCGCCGAGGCGCTGACCGAGGACGCACAGGCCATCCAGACGCAAGCGCAGGCCAATCGCGCGGCCTATGCGGACAGCATCAAGGCAATCGAGACCGACGCCGTCCTCGACTTCGACGCGATGATCGCGGGGCAAGCCGCCGCCGAGAAGGCATCGCTCGGGGGAGCTCCACGCTTCATTGCCTTTGCCAGCCTGTCGATGCCGCCCGAGGCGCTGAAAGCACTGGTCCATGACATGACCAGGGCGGGAGGCGTCACCGTGCTGCGCGGTTTCCCGCAAGGAAACAGCGAGGCGTTCAAGAAGCGGCTCGCCGCTATCTGGAGCACCCGCGACGCGGCCGGTTCGCTGGGCATCGATCCAAGGCTGTTCCGCGCGTTCAACATCGAGGCCGCGCCGAGCTTCGTCATGCTGAGCACCGAGTTCAGCCCATGCGACGGGTTCGATTGCACCAGCGAGGTGCCGCCGCACGACCGCATCGCCGGCAACATCAGCGTGGGAGAAGTCCTCGAGACCTTTGCCTCGGGCAAGGGTCCGGGCGCCGAGCTTGCACGCCTCCATCTGCGCCAGCTCTCCATGGAGGAACGGCCATGAGCGCCAGAACCCTCGCCAATCTTCTTGCCGCGCTTGTCGCCCTCGTAAGCGCGGCTTCCATTCACGCTCAGACCCACGATGCGGCAAGGACTGACGGGAAGGACTTTGCCACCGAGCTGCTGGGCGAGGCGCGCGATGCCGCAACGACCAATCCTGACACGGCGCGCGTTCCCAATTTCGATCCGCACGCGACGCGCGACCTGCAGGATCTTGCGCGCGATCCCGACCAGATCGAGGCCCGCGGACGCAGCGCCGCGACGACCAGCACGCCGATGCGGACCATCCGCGACAGCATGACCAATCGCGCAAAGTTCGAGCCGAACGAGATCGAGGACGTGATCGCCCGCAGCCTCGCGATCAACGAGACGCCGCTCGACTACACCAGCGGCATGGCAATTTCGGGCAGCCAGGGATCGTGCGTTCCGCTGCCGCCTGGTTCGAGGTCGGCGGGCACCTATACCGCGACCTGCAATACGGGCACACGGATCGATCAGTCGGTTGGCCAATGCACGGTGCCGCTCGTCACCAGGGTCAGCCAGCAACCGCAGTATCATTACCTTTGCAGCCCATTGGGCAGCTTCAACCTGTCAGGTGAGCCGGATTGCGAAGAGTTTTCGGGCGCTCTTTGCCGGGTAACCGGACACCGGGACGGTCCTTGCCTGCAGTGGGGTTGGTCCGGCGGTCGCAAGTGGTGCACCGAGCCGGGCGATCCGATTACCGAGCTGACCTGCGACGAACAGGTCGCGGGGCAGACGCCCTACCGCATTGCCACGGCGACCACCGTCACAACGACCCCTGACGAAAGCCAGTGCACAGGTCTCGCAGGCAATAGCCATTGCACGCTGGACGCCGAGATCTGCACCGACACCGATCCGCAGACGCGCGTGATCGACGGCGTCTCTGTCACCAGGCCCTGCTGGGAATGGCAACGCAGCTACACCTGTATCGCGCGCGAAGCGGCGACCGACTGCTCCGACATCGAAAGCCAAGGCACCTGTCGCTTCGTCCGTGAGGAATGCCTCACTAACGAAGACCCCTGCGAGACCTGGGAGCGCATCTACGAGTGCCCGCTTCCCGGGAACGACAGCTCCACCCAGTTTGTCTGCGACGGTGATGTCTATTGCATCGACGGCAGCTGCGAGACGATCGAGCGCACCGCGAACGATGAGTTCAAGGATGCCGTCACCGCCCTCCATGCGATGAACGAGGCCCGCGGCCAGTTCGATCCCGAGACGCTGACACTGTTCCGGGGCACGCGCAACACCTGCTCCTCCAAGGTCTTCGGCGTGCTCAACTGCTGCAACGGTAAGGGTTTCCCGCTCATCCCCGGGATCAGCCTCTTGGTCGCGCTCGGCTGCAACCGCGAGGAAGTGCTGCTCCACGAACGCGATGCGCAGGGGCTGTGCGCTTATGTGGGGACCTATTGCTCGGACAAGTTCCTCGGCGTCTGCCTGACCAAGAAGAAGGTTTACTGCTGCTTCGAAAGCAAGCTCTCGCGGATCCTGCAGGAACAGGGCCGGCGCCAGCTGCCCAAACCCTGGGACAAGCCCAAGGAAGAGCAGTGCGAGGGGTTCACACTCGACGAATTCGCCCGGCTCGACCTCAGCCAGATGGATTTCAGCGAGGTCTATGCCGAGTTCACCGAGGCTGCGCGGCTCCCCGACGAGCTCGAGACCAGCATCCTCATCCAGCAGAAAATCGAAGACTATTACGCAAGGAGTGGCCAATGACGCGCCGCCAATCACTGCCGATGCTGGGCCTCCCAGTCTTGGCCATGTGTCTCGCTGCACTGCTTCCCGTTCGGGCAGTCGCCCAGGAAGCGCGCCAGGCAGAGCCAGCTGCCTCGGCAGACAGCCTCTACTGCGAGCAGCGCAGGCTCGGCTACTGGTTCTATTGCGTAAAGCCGGTGCCGGCAGAGGAGCCGCAGGTGGAGCAACCACCGGCCCAGGTAACCGCCACGCAAGAACTCGACGCGGTCACGGGAGAACTGCGCGAACTCAAAGCGCGCGCGATCCTCTATCCGACGCCGGAAAACGTCACCGCCTATATCCGCTTCCAGCGTGCCCAGCTCGACCGGGCTTCGTTGTTCTCCGATGTCTGGCAGCGCGCGATCTGGCAGGATCCCGAGCTCGACTACACGCTCGAACGACCGGTCGGCGCGCTTGCCAAGAAGCAATGGCAGGACGCGCGCGCTGCCGACCGCGACGCGGTGATGGCTAGGCTTTCCGAACGCTATGGCCTGTTCTACTTCTTCGCCCAGACCTGCGGCGCGTGCGAAGTGATGAGCCCGATCGTGCGCTCGGTGGCGGACCGCTGGCATATCACTGTCCGGGCGATCTCGACCGATGGCGGACCGTCCCGGCACTTCCCCGACTACAAGGTCGAAAGCGGTCAGCGGCCGCGCATGGGGCTCGAACCCGGCATTACCCCGGCGCTCGTGCTGTGGGACAGCGTGGCCAGGCGCCCGATCCCGATCGGATACGGCGTGCTCTCGGCCGACGAGCTGCAGGATCGCATCTACCTCCTCACCTCGAAGGAAGCCGGACATGATTACTAGCATCCGCAATGCGGCGCTCACCATTGCTGCTGCCGGCATGGTCGCGTCCCCTCTGGCAACGCCAGCATCAGCCAATGTTGGCGACAGCATGGACCGCTTCATGGACGACATGGGCGCAGCGGCCAATGTCACCGGGCCGAGCGCGTTCGAAGGCCAGTCGGCGGGCTATTACAGCCTTGGCAATGTCTGGACGCGCTTCCCGCAGAAGACGACCAACATCGCCAATCTCCAGTTGCCGCGTGCCCGCGCTGGTTGCGGCGGTATCGATATCTTCGCCGGGTCGTTCTCCTTCATCAACGCGAGCGAGATGGTCGCGCTCTTGAAGGCCGTCGCCAACAATGCGGTGGGGTTCGCCTTTAGTCTGGCGATCGATACCGTCTGCCCCGAGTGCTCGAAGATTATGCAGGAGTTCAGCCAGAAGGCGCAGCTCATGAACAATCTCTCGATCAACTCCTGCGAGATGGCGCAGGGGCTGGTTGGCGGCGTCTGGCCCAAGGGCGATCTCGCCGACAAGGCGATCTGCGAAGCGATCGGCAATTCCGAAGGTATTTTCACCGACTATGCCGCAGCCAAGCATGGTTGCGGAACTCGCGGCCAGCGCGCCTCGACCAATGAGGGTGCCGGCGCCGACTATGCCGACGTCAATCCCGGTGTGCCGCGCAATTACACCTGGCATGTCCTCAAGCAGAGCGCCTTCTTCAACCCCGGTGGCACATTCGACCGCGATCTTGCCGAGTATGCGATGACGCTCATCGGCACGGTGATCTACGTGCCGGCCCGCGACGACGAGCCGGGCAAATTCGTACCTTTCGCGGGCGATGCCTCCTCGACGCTGGTGACCGCGCTGCTCGACGGGACACAGGGCCAGTCGGTGCGGGTGTTCCAGTGCGACGAGCCCGACCAGTGCCTCAACCCCACCTTCCAGCAGATGAGCCTCTCGAGCGCAAAGGCCATCCGGCCGCGCGTTGCCCGGCTCATCGGCAGCATGGTGGAGGCCATCCGCAGCGATACCGCGATCGGCGACGAGGAGAAGGAATTGCTCCAGGTGGCGTCGGTGCCGCTCTACAAAATCCTCACCGTGCAGGCGGCCTATGGACGCGGGATGGCCACCGACGACCGCGACACGCTGGCCGAGATCGCCAGCATCGATCTCCTCTATGCCATCCTTGAACGCATCACCGCAGAGGCCGGACGCTCGATGGCGAGTTTCATTGCGGCCGACGAAGCCAAGCTCGCGATCTGGCGCACTCAGGTTGCCGAGGTGCGATCGAGCCTCGCCCAGCGGCAAGCGACCGGACAGGCGCGGGTCTCGGCGATCATGCAGATCATCGAAAAGACGGCGATGATCGAGAATATGCTCGCTGCCTCGATGTCACCGTCGATGGCCGCCGCGCTCGACTGGTCGCGCGGGATGCAGTCCCGCTCCATCGTTCCATAAGGGTCAGGCAGCATGGTCGAGATTTTCACGGTCGGCGGCGGCGAGTACATCGTCAATGTCCTCAACGCCGTTGCCGCCTGGACCGGCGCGGGCGGCTACAAGAGCCTCATCCAGGTGGCGCTGGTGATGGGCATGGTGCTCGCGGTCATCGTGGTCGCGTTCAACCAGGACTGGCGTGCCTGGCTCAACTGGTTCCTCGGTGCGACGCTCATCTACATGTGCCTGATGGTGCCACGCATGGACGTCCATGTGACCGACCGGGTCAATCCCAGTCTTGCACCGGCAACGGTGGCCAATGTCCCGCTCGGGCTTGCCCTGATGGCAAGTTTCACCAGCCAGGCGGGGGACTATCTGACCCGCTCTGCCGAGCTCGTATTCGGCCTGCCGGACGACCTCAACTACTCGAAGAACGGCATGATCTATGGCGCACGGCTGCTTGAATCGACGCGCAGCTTGCGCATTTCCGACCCGGAGTTTGCCGCGAACTTCGACGAGCATATCCGGCAATGCGTGTTCTACGATCTGCTTCTCGGCCGCTACTCGATGAAGGAGCTGTCCGGGAGCGATGATATCTGGGCGACGATTGCACCGGGCAGCGCGGCGCGCGCGCAGAAATTCCTGGCCCGGCAGGCCGACGACAGCGTGACGGCCTCGATCATCACCTGCCGCGAATCCTACACCGCGCTTTCGGGGCAATGGGCGAGCCTCATTGACGAGATGACGCTTGTCGCAGGGCGTCAACTCTATCCGCGACAAACCGAAGCGCTCGCCAAGGCCAAGCTCATGGCGGACCTGCCGATTGCTTATCAGTATCTCACCGGCATCTCGCGCAGCGCGAGCGACATTTTCCGCCAGGTGCTGACGATCAACGCCATGAACCAGGCCATGCACGGCTTTGCAGGGGCGAGCGGCACCGGCAGCATCGACGTCTTCGCGCAGACCCGGGCCGATATTCAGACCGAGCGGACCTATTCTTCGATCGCACACAACGCGATGAAATGGGTCCCGATCCTCAATGTCGTGCTGACGGTGGTATTCTACGCGCTGTTCCCTGTCCTGTTTCCGCTGTTCCTCATGCCGCGGACCGGACCCATTGCATTGAGAGGTTACGTCACCGGCTTCTTCTACCTTGCGGCGTGGGGACCGCTCTTTGTCATCCTGCACATGATCCTGATGTTCAAAGGTGCAGGCGATGTCGCCGCGGCTGGCGGCAGCACAGGCCTCAGCCTGGCGACCTTTGCCGGCATGAGCGACGTCAACAGCGATATCGGCATTTTGGCGGGCTATCTTGTCGCCTCGATCCCGTTCCTTGCTGGCGGGGTGGCACGTGGTGCGCTGGCGATTTCGGGCCAGGCAACGAGCTATCTCAACCCGAGCCAGAACGCAGCCGAGGAAGCCTCGCGCGAAGCGAGCACCGGCAATGTCTCGCTTGGCAATTCGAACATCGACAATTCGACGGTGTTTTCCCGCCAGTTTGCGCAGGGTAATCTTGCCCCCAACATCGCCTATGGCGCCACGCAGACGCGTGGTTTTAGCGACAGCGGGACGCAGACGACCAGCTTTCCCGATGGCGAGTTCGCTGCTGTCCCGAATTCAAGCTATCCGTTCACGCCGACACTGGGGCAGGACTTCACCGGACGCCTAGGAACGATGGCGAGCCAGAGCCGGACGCAGAGCGAGACCTATGCCAACCTCGCCCAGCAATCGACGAGCTCTGCACTCACCCGGTTCAGCGAGATCCGCAACGCCTACAGCCAGGGTCAGAGCTCCGACACGGTCAGCGGCGTCGGCACGAACGACAGCATCGGCACGGCATTCAGCGAAGTCGACAATGCCTCGAGGACGCTTCAGCAGCAGTTTGGCCTTTCCCGGCGCGCGTCAGACGACATTACTATTTCTTGGTTCCTTAACGGCGAAGCAGGAGCCGGAGCAAAGGCCGAAGGCGGAGTACTAAACGCGCAGGCGGGCGTCCGCGGAGGCCGAAATCAGTCGTGGACCGACAGCGATATCGGGATCGCCTCGGAAGACCGTGGCAGGATCATGGGAACGCTGCGTCAGCTTTCCGACAGTCGCAACTGGTCGAACACGCGTGAAGGCTTCCTGCGCGAGACGAGCTCGAGTTCGGTATCACAGGTATCGACCAGTTCGTCGGGTCTCAGCCGATCGCTGACCGAAGCCGAGAGCTATACGCGAGAGGCGCGTCGGGCCGAAGAGATGGCCAGCCGCCTCGAGAACCAGGCCAGCTGGTACGAGGCCAACAGCGCCGCAGGCACGCTGAACCTGAGCCAGGCTTATCGCGAATGGGGCCTGGCCGAGATCGAAGCCAATCGCGACTATTACGGGCCGGTGCGCTTCGACGACATCGAGTTCCAGATGAGCGCGCGCGGCCAGCAGCTTCAATCTCGGTTTGTCGAAAGCTATGCCGATCGGCTGCAGGACGACATCGAAGCCGACCTTTCACTGCCGGACTTCGCTCCTGTCAGCCGCCCCGGGATAGGGAGTGTTGAGCAGGTACGCGCAAGAGGGGCAGTGGGCTCTGCGGGTGGTCCCTCTATGCCCGATGGCCCCGATCGAACAGCGATTTCAGACGAGGTCGAGCGGGTGCGCCGACAGGGTCGTGGCAGGATCGGAACCGTGCGATCTTATCTTGATCGCCAGACGGAAGGCGCCACGGGCGCGAGTGAAGAAGCTGCGGACGACGTCAAGGAATGGAGCAATAGATAGCTACAGCACGAAATCCTGCAGGATGACGAACACAGCGAATGCGATGACGACCAACGCGAGTAGCCAAAGGCCGCGTCGTTCCCAAGGATCGGCCAGGGCCTTCTTCCAGCGATATTCCATACGCCGGTTTTCGGAGATGGCACGGTCGACTTCCTTGATGCCCTCCCATTGGTGCTCGTCCTGATCGGGCCATTGCTTCGTCATTGTGAATTCCTCAGTAAGCCCGCCCCATAATGTCGCACAATTGAGACCTTATGCCCCTTTTTGCCGTTAATGTCGCGATTTCGAGACATTAGCGGATCTGCCAGATCAAAAGATCTAGCACCTTAAGATCAGTGAATTTCTTGAATTGGGGAAATTCTAGGTCGAAGCGCTGACGCAGGAGCGGAAAGCGATCGGCACGTATCAGGGCATCGAGGTGAGCCTGGATGGCTTGGTAATCATCAACAGCGTCGGCAATCTTTTCGAGCCCGGAGCCAGTGCGGGTCCGCAGTCCCAAATTGCTCCGCACGATCGAATCATAGACCGCTCTGGTCGGATCCACGGTCGCGATCAGCTTCGAGGCGAATGACGCTTCGACTCTCCCGGTGCTCTCGAAAATTGACCGAACAATCTCCCCAAACTGGATGTCCGAGTTGGACTTCTGCTGTTCAAAAATCCGGTAGAAACGGCCTCGCCAGTCGGCGTTTCTGCGGACCCCATAGAGGCCGTTGAAGGTTCGTTGGTAGGCAAGGTCCTCGTCGACATTTGTCCGATGGAGCTGGTCGACCGTATAGGCATAGCGCGAGAGGTCGGCATGGCGCTGCGCCAAGCCAGCTAGAGCGTCATCCGAACGCCTGAGCAACTCGGCAATCGTAATCACGCCTGATCATCTCCTCGATTTTGGCGCATTTATTTACACAAAAACTTTGCGCGATTGGCACATTAAATGTAGCCGTTTTGTTCCGCCCTTGCTATCAAAAATGCTCAACCGGCAGGAACAGATCTTGGCTATCGTTATCACCACGTGCACAAACAGGAAGCGAAAGCCGGTGGCTTCCCGGCTGCACGCGGGTGATCTTAAGAAGGGTGGTATCACCCAGGTCGCGGCAGAGTGGGGCGAACGGCTAGGCGAGGCCTGTCAGACCTATCCTGCGAGTTCGCTCTATGGCGGCAGGTCCTTCAGGGACTCTATGGTTGCCGCCGAGAAGGTCGGCGCGGAACTGCTGATCGTGTCAGCGGGCCTTGGCCTGGTCGGAGCACGAACGCAGGTACCATCCTATGCTTGCACCGTACTCAGCGGGGCAGACGATAGCATCGCCGCCCCTATCACCGAGGGATTCAGTAGAGCGAATTGGTGGAAAGAACTCGGCCAAGTGTCTCCGCACACGATGAAGCTAGCCGATGTGGCAGATTGCCGCACCGGCCTGATCATGGCCGCATTGTCCGATGGATATATCGAGATGATGCTCGAGGAGTTTCTGACGCTTCCGGAAGGACGTCGAGGCAATCTGCGATTGTTCACGCGCACACCTAGAGAGCGAATTCCAGTACAATTGCAGCCTTTCCTGATGCCATATGACGACCGGCTTGACGGCCCAGACAGCCCAATCCGCGGCACCCGTAGCGATTTCGCTGCCCGCGCCCTACTGCACTTCGTCGACAGCATCCTTTCCTCTGATGATGACCGCTCAGCCAGCCAACATGCCGACGCCGTCGAAAGGGCGGCAAAGGACTGGGCTGAACCTCCAGTATTTTCCCGCCGCCGGCTTTCCGACGACGAGATCAGGCAATTGATGCGCCGCCATTGGCTCGAAACCAATGGGGGCACGACCAAGTTGCTCAGGCTCTTTCGGGATGAACTCGACATTGCCTGCGAACAGGGGCGCTTTGCATCGCTCGCAAGAGAGATACGGTCGGAGGTGAGCCATGGCTAAAGAGACATTGGCCATTCGTGCTGTTCGCAGCGAGCAAGGCGACGGAACCGCGGTTTTCGTCTTCTTCCTCGAAGGCGCGGACATCATGCGTATCGCCGATATCGCCCGCCTGCGGCGCGAAGAACAGGAACTCAAGGGCTTCCAGCGCAGCGAAATCAAGGCGCACGTTTCGGCAATCACGCAGTTTCTCGATAGCGGGAAAGTCCTCTTTCCAAACGCGATCATCCTGGCTCTTTCGGAGGAAGTGGAATTCGCGTCGGCACGCGGGCGCAAGCCCGGAAACATCTGCGAGATCGGCGACGCTGGCACACTGACCATTCCTGTTTACCCTGCAGGCCGCCGGGCGGCCTGGATCGTCGATGGCCAGCAACGATCGCTGGCCTTGGCGCAAGCAAAGGATCAATCGATCGCCGTACCAGTCGTCGGCTTCGTCTCGGATGAGATCGAGGCTCAACGAGAACAGTTCATTCTCGTCAACAAGGCGCGGCCACTGCCCAAACGTCTGATCGATGAACTGCTGCCAGAAGTGAGCGCCCTCCTTCCGAGGGATCTGGCTGCGCGCAAGCTGCCAAGCGCGCTCTGCGAATTGCTCAATCAGCATAAGGACTCGCCATTTCACAATCTGATCAAGCGGGAATCCAATGCGCGCTCCGGAACCGGTGTCGTTGCGGACTCCGCCTTGATCGAAGCGATGCGTACAAGCCTAAGGTCGGCGTCGGGGGCTCTCGGCCAATTCAAACGCAATGGCGACGGCACTGACGCAAATGCAATGTATGAAACACTCGTTCTCTACTGGAGCGCTGTGCGCGACACATTCCCGGATGCCTGGGGCAAGCCGCCAACCCAAAGTCGCCTTATGCATAGCGCTGGCATCCGGGCGATGGGCGCCCTGATGGATCAGATCATGTTGCGGGTCGACAGCGCAGAAGACCGCGGGGCCGCGGTGCGTACCATCCTGAAGAAGTTGGCGAAGCATTGCCACTGGACCGAAGGGCGTTGGGATGCCCTCAACCTGATGTGGAATGAAGTGCAGTCAACGTCCCAACACATCTCAAAGCTCACTGACCATCTGATGCACCTGGAACGCGACCTGGCGAGGGGAACCTCATGAAGTTCATCTTCGCCGACAGTCTGGATTATGTCGATCCGGCCTTTGACTTCATTGCCGACCGCAGTCCTGCGGAACGGCAGCCCTATTGGGACGACGCCTATCCTCACGAGATACTTGGCTATGCGCCCTACGACGGGGTGCTCGTGTCGAAAGGCATCGTCGGCGACCATCGCGTCAAAGGGAAATACACGGCCAGCCAAGCCCGGCGCTTCGAGTTGGTTGGCGCGCGCAAGTTCCTGAGGCTCGACAAACCGGAATTCGCGCATCTCGACATCTTCGGCGACTGCGGCGCATTCACCTATGTCAACGAGGAGCGTCCGCCCTACTCACCTGCAGAGATCGCTGAGTTCTACGATGATTGCGGCTTCACGCATGGCTGCTCGGTCGACCACATCATCTTTGACTTCGATGTTGCCGCAAAAGGCCTCGATGGTGGATCGAACGACGCCAAGGATCGCTTCGAGATCACGCTCGAGAATGCTGATGCTTTCCGGAGGGAAGCCAAAGCCATTGACGCACTGTTCAAGCCCCTCGGCGTTGTTCAAGGCTGGTCGCCCGATAGCATGGCGGAAGCTGCGCGCAGGCTGGTGGCGATGGGGTATGATTACCTCGCGCTCGGCGGCATGGTCCCATTGAAATCACCTGAGATCAAACAGTGCCTCGCGGCGATCCGAGAAGTCGTACCTCCGGCGACACGCCTCCATATCCTTGGTTTCGCGAAGGCAGACGACATCGACAGCTTCCACAGTTACGACATCGCCAGCTTCGATACGACGTCGCCGCTCATTCGCGCGTTTAAGGACGCGAAGCAGAATTACTACCTGCCCGGCGATGGTCTGGGACTGCGTTATTTCACTTCGATCCGCGTACCCCAGGCGCTTGAAAACCCGCGCCTTCAGAGAACGGTCAAGCGCGGTGTCTTTCGAGCAGAAGATCTGGTCACCATGGAAAGCGCGGCATTGTCGAGCTTGCGCGCTTTCGATCAGGGCGAAGCCGGCATTGAGGAAACACTTCAGAACGTCCTCGTCTACAGCGCGCCACTCGTGGAAGAAAAGCCGTTTGAAGACTGCAAGGACGCGACCAGCATGGTTCGCCTGGCGACGCGCTATCGCGTTACTCTCGAGAGCAAACCATGGAAGCAGTGCAGTTGCTCAATCTGCGAACATGCGGCTGTCGATGTGATCATTTTCCGGGGAAGCAATCGGAACAAGCGTCGCGGGATTCACAATCTCGCGGTCTACAAGGATCATATTGAGAGATTGGATTTGAAGCGTGCCCTCACCTAAGCCCATGCAATACCTTGCCGTGACCGCGGAACAGAGCAGCGAGCATCGGGTCCTCGTGTTTGCGGCCAAGGCATCCGACATTCTCAAGTTTGCATCGATTGACCGCATTGGCCGCGATGCACAGGGCGAACTCAGCGGCTTCCAACGGCCACAGGTTGCTGCTCACATTCGGGAGATCCAGGACTACCTGATCAAGCCAAACTCTGTCCTTCCCAATCCGATCGTCGTGGCCTTTACAGATCATGTCGGCGTTGAAGATTTGGGAGATGGATCGGCGCGCCTGACGATCGACGTCAGCAAGGGGACACCAGGACTGGTTGTCGATGGACAACAGCGGCTTTCTGCCTTGAGCACGCTGGAGCGTGATTTTCAGGTCTTCGTGTCAGTCCTGATTTGCCAGGACGAGGCAGAGCTGCGTCGACAGTTCGTGCTCATCAACAACACCAAGCCGCTGCCCAAGTCGCTGATTTATGAACTGCTGCCTACTGTCGATGACCTTCCGGCGCGGCTCAGCAGGCGCTCGACTGCCGCAGATCTGACCGCGCGGCTGAACTTCGAGAACACCTCACTCAAAGGCTACATCCGCCAGCACACCTGCCCGGAAGGGATCATTGCAGACACCGTGATGCAGAAGATCATCATGGAGTCGCTCGCCAACGGCATCATGCGCGACCTGATTGGTCGGCCCAAAGGCGAAGACAAGTGCGTGCGGCTTGTCTCGAATTTCTTTGAAGCTGTGAAACGGGTTTTCCCGGACGCTTGGCATGGTCACAAGCCAAAGACTTCCCGGTTACTCCACGGCGCCGGTATCCAGGCGATGGGCGATGTCATGGAAGTGCTGGCCCAAAGGGTTGATGCCCGATCGGTCGATGATTTCCAGGCAGGCATGGAATGCCTCAAGGACAAGACCGCGTGGACATCCGGCGACTGGGAACTCGGCGGCGAAGTTCGGCGCTGGAACTCGCTGCAAAATGTCAATCGCGACGTTGCGCTGCTCAAGCACTATCTCATTGGCATCCTCAAGGCCGATCTCAGACAAAAGCGGCGAGCAGCACCAGCCCCGCTCTTCGAAGACGCGGCTGAATAGCCATGGCTTATGCGGTCAAAGAGATATTCAAAACCTTGCAGGGTGAAGGTGCTCATGCGGGGCGCACGGCTGTTTTCTGCCGTTTCTCGGGCTGCAATCTTTGGTCGGGTCGCGAACAGGACCGCGCGAGCGCGCAATGCTCCTTTTGCGACACCGACTTCGTGGGTGTGGATGGGACCGGTGGGGGCCGTTTCGCGGACGCGGAATTGCTGGCACAAACAATCGCTGATGAATGGGCTGGCTCGAATGAGAGTCGCTATGTTGTGCTCACAGGTGGTGAACCGTTGCTGCAGGTCGATGCGCCTTTGGTAGATGCACTTCATCGACACGGTTTTGAGATCGGGGTCGAGACCAATGGTACGCGTCCTGCCCCAGAAGGCATCGATTGGATCTGCGTTAGCCCTAAAGGGGAAAACGAACTGGTCTTACGGTCGGGCAACGAACTGAAGCTCGTATTCCCGCAGGTTGGCGCGCGACCTGAACGCTTCGAAGACCTCGAGTTCGAGCACTTCTTCTTGCAGCCAATGGATTGCGCCGAGGCCGACCAATGCCTCGACGACACGATCCATTACTGCCTCGAAAATCCTCGCTGGCGCCTATCGCTCCAGTCGCACAAGCTAGTCGGAATCCGCTGATGTACGAACTCTCGAAACAATTTCGCTTTGACGCGGCTCACACACTCGATCGGGTCGTCCAAACCGAGTCCAGCCGCAGGATCCATGGTCATAGCTATCGCGGCGAGGTCACGCTACGTGGAAGGCCCGACCCTGTAAGCGGCATGATTGTCGACGTTGGTATTCTGGAGAAAGAACTCGAGAGCGTTCGGGACGCGCTCGACCATCGTTTTCTGGACGACATCAACGACCTTGGCCCGGCAACCATGGAAAATCTGTGCCGTTGGATCTGGAACAGGCTCAAGCCCGAGTTCCCGGCGCTTTCGAAGGTCAGTGTCTACCGCGACAGCAATAGTGATGCGGTCACCTACTGGGGCGAGGAAGAGCTTGCATGATTGCTGACGAGAAGGCTCTCGTCCTTTTCTCCGGCGGGCAGGATTCCGCAACTTGTCTTGCTTGGGCACTTGAGAAATTCAGCGCTGTCGAGACGGTAGGGTTCGACTACGGGCAGAGACATCGGATCGAACTGGAATGTCGTTCAGAGCTTCTCGCGCGGATTGTTGAGATCAATCCAACCTGGAAAGAGAGGCTTGGAGCCGACCATACGCTCGATCTGTCGGTTCTCGGCCAGATCAGCGAGACGGGACTGACCCGAGACGCCGAGATCGCCCTGCGCGAAGACGGATTGCCGAACACCTTTGTGCCTGGCCGCAACTTGTTGTTCTTCACTCTTGCGGCGGCGCTCGCATTCAGACGCAAGGCTCGACACATGATTGGCGGCATGTGCGAAACTGACTACTCTGGATATCCTGACTGCCGCGACGACACACTCAAAGCCCTACAGGTCACGTTGAACCTAGGGATGGGCAGTCGAAGCGTGATCCACACGCCCCTGATGTGGATCGACAAGGCTGGCACCTGGGCATTGGCGCAAGATCTGGGCGGCGACCTTCTCTTGGATCTGATCACAGAACATAGCCACACCTGCTACCTTGGCGAACGCACAGTTCGCCACGAATGGGGCTATGGCTGCGGAACGTGCCCTGCTTGTGAGCTTCGAGCACGAGGATATGAGAGTTTCCGCGAAGGCACCAGGTCTTGACTGACTCTGGCACCACTTCCGACGATGCTTCAGTCGCTTCTTCGACCAATGAAAGCGGCGGGCCCGAGATCACTCCGTCAAAGGTAAAGACCGGCGCAGGCCTCCATGCGCTTCGTGCGACGGTGTTATCGTTTTTGGATCGGCCGATAGACTTCTACCCGCGCCTTGAGGCTAAGGTTCGCAGCGTTCCCTCGGATGAAATCGTCAATCGGTTCTACAATCCTAAGCATGGAGTAATGGCCGCCTGGGCCAAGATCGACCCGAATGATTCCAATCTTGATAAAGCGGTCGACCTAGCCAAAGCATCACTTCAAGAAGCGAAGGCGCAAACTGAATATCAGGATCAGAAAGCGACGCGGTTGCTAACGGTCTCAACCTTTTTGACTGCTCTCGCTGGTGCATTCTTCGCGTCATTTTCGACGAATTATCCTCTAAGAAACTTGCAAGATCAGGTCGGAGCAGAATGGTGGCTTCTTTCGGCCACCTACATCTCATTCCTCCTCTTTATCTTGTTATCACTCGGAGGGGCGCTGGTTACCTTTCATGCGTCGCGCACTCGCTTCAAATATCCTTCTGAAGCAACAGTAGATAGCCAGTCAGGCAGAGCCCGCTCCTTTCTGTTCTTTCGCGAAATAATTGGCGTCACCCCAGAAGGTTGGGCGAATTCCTTTGTAAATGTTGGAGAGTCTACAGGAACCATGACTGTAGAAATCAACCCAATGCTGAAGGTAGAGTACCTCAAAAACTATGTTAGCGAAGCTTACCTCGTTGCCGCCAAGACAGCAGAAAAGTTACGGTATCTTCAGCCTGCTCAGAGTCTTTTATCTTATGCACTACGTTGCTTGATAGTCTATGTAATGTTGCTCGGCTATGTTTTGACCTGCGTGGAACCGACAAAGCCCACCCCACAACCGACTGAAGTTGAGATGATCGGGGGAACTCTTCACGTGGACGCTTTGATTGAACGCTCGCAGACTCCAACTCAACAGCCAACTCCAACCAAAAAGACTGACCCAGAGCAGTGATTAGGGCGAGCGAACTCGTCACAGTTTTTGTCGATGCAGACAACACTCTGTGGGATACAGATAGAGTGTTCGCGAGCACTCAGCTCCGCTTGCTTCACGACGTTGAGGAGTCACTCGGACTCACGTGGCCAGATGAAGATCGTCTTCAATTCGTGCGGGCAGCAGACCAAGAGCTTGCCTCCCTACATCATGATGGCTTGCGCTACCCGCCTGCATTGCTCGTACGTGCCCTAAGCTTGGCCCTGGATGGAATGGATCCGGTTCGGGCAGCGAAAATTGCGTTGCATGGAAGCGAGCCTGCAAAGATCTATGCCGACCAAGAAGGCGTAATCCTCAACCGCTATTTTCAATCTCTGAAGGCACTTCCACAACTTAAGAAGGGCGTTGCAGACGGCCTTAGGCAGATGAAGGAGCTTAACTGGAACATCTTGATGGTCACAGAATCTGCTGTGACGCGAGCAAGGGAAACTGCCGACGCTTTGAGCATCTCTCAATTCTTTGACAGAGTACTTGAAGGCCGCAAACGCCCCGAACTGTATCAAAGAATCCTGAAACTAGTTGGCTCTCCGTCCAACGCCTACATGATCGGTGACCAAATTGATCGCGACATTGCACCAGCGAAGCAGGCGGGGCTCAAGACAATCTACTTCCCCGGTGGCTTTAAGCCCCGTTGGCACGACGAGGAGGCCTCGCCGCCTCCGGATTTCGTGATCTCCGATTTTAGAGAGGCTGTGCAAATTATTCGCTTGGAGCACGCATGCTGACTGCGGAAGCATGGTGCTGCGCCTAGAGGTTTGGCTTTATATACTTGATTGCCAAAGACCTTCAGTCGATGAAGGGGCACTCCAAATTCTCTCAATCCGTGGGGCGTAGATTTGTCAAAAGGGCTCAGCGGTTCGACTATTAAATCGTGGTTCCAATACCGCTGCGAGCGCAAGACGCGCTATGAGCTCATGAATGCCACTGAGCGGGCTTCAATCCCGATTGGATCAGATACCCGCGAGCAGAGTTGGGCAATCCTCGGTGTAGACTACGAAGATCGAGTGGTGTCCAAACTAGCGAGGCAGCGGCAGGTTCACCTCAATGGGTCCGAGATTTGCCTCCCAACGGCAATCACCAATGCCTTCCTAAGAGGCGAAGGGAGCAAAACGTTTGCAGCTCAGGTGAATGTGCGCCCGAAACAGATTCCCTCTGTGTTTGGCGAGATTGCCGATTTCAACCTGCGAGACACATTCGCTGATCTCGTTCGCCGAGATTTCATCGATGGCAAACCGAGCTTCACGGTTATCGATATCAAGGCGACCCGCGCTGCTCGGTCTTTCCACAAGACCCAGGTTGCTTACTACGCGATTTTGTTGAGCCAGGTCCTTTCCGAGAGGAAAATCGAGGGAACCGTCTCCCAGTTTGGAGAAATCTGGCGAATTCCTGATAATGGGGATGCCTCTGGAGACGGCTACCAGGTCGACAGCTTCCCGCTTGCTCCATACATCCGGCTCGTCGAGAGCTTTGTCGGGCAGACGCTGCCCAAGATTGCCGCGCGAGAAGTGTCACCTGGCACTGACGAGACCTTTTTCCATCTATATTTCAAATGTGAGCAATGCGCCTATTTGACGCACTGCTTGACAGCAATCGATCCGGAAAGACCGCCCAACAAGCGGGACGTCTCTGCTGTTGCGGGTCTCTCACACGAAGGGAAGAGAGCCCTCCTCGATCACGGCATACGATCGGTCAAATCCTTGGCAGAGCGGGCGCAAGGCATCGGCAAAATGGATGGAGTCGGTTGGTCGCTTTCACGGCGAGCCGAACAACTGATTGCCCGTGCTCGCGCAATCAATGCCGGCCATATTCAAGCTGGGGCCGAAGAGCAGACTTTTCTGATGCCTCCGCGTTCTGACGTCTCAATCTACTTGCTGGCCGATCATGATCCAGTCGATGATGGTCTGGCGACGCTTGGCTATCTATTGGTCCGAGATGGAACTGTTGAAGAGACCATCAAAGTTCTTCCGACGGCTGACAGGAAGGCGGAGGCCGATGCGCTGATCGAGGTGTTCTCGAAAGTTATCGCCGATCTCCAAATCGTTGACGCGCACAATCAGGCGCTCTCCGACGATGATTCAGGTGCCTTATTCGCACATATATATCTCTATGAGCCGAGCGAGGCGAACGCGCTTCAGAACGCGGTGAAGAGACATCTGTCCGACGCGAGGATCAGGACGGGTCTCTTACATCTCGTCCGCATATTTCCACCTGAAGAACTGGTGCCAGAGCCCGAGTTCAGGGGCATGAACCATTTGCCTGCGACTGCGGTGAGGACAGTTATCGAGCAGCTATTCGCGGTCCCAACGGCGGTATCCTATGACCTGCGGCAAGTATCACAGGCGATGGCAAACGATGGGCTCATCCCAAAGCCCTATGCCCCTAGCGAACCATTCCATCGCCCGTTTTCCTCACTTCTTTCAATTGAAGTAACACGTGGAATCCGAGAAGGACGCAAGGACCATGTGGCCATAGCCGACGTCGAAGATGACGTTCGAGGCCGATTGAATGCCCTTCGCGAAATCGTCGAGTGGCTGCAGAAAGACAATCGCGACCGCACTGATCGCAGCGAGCGACCCACTTTGCGATTGAACAAGCTACCCTTCCGTTTGCAGGCAACCTTCGACCCGCTTGAAGCCGGTGACCTCGATATCCTTCGCGCTTTGGAATTGTTGGAGAATCGAGCCGGAATGCTGGATACGTTGATCCGTCTCGCAAAGCCGGCCTCGTCCCGGCGCGATAGTGGCAACGCAATCGGACCGCTTTTTCTTATCGGAATCAACAAGACCAAAATGGGCCGAGTCTTCGTGTTTCGACGACCCGCCGAAGCTATGGACGTTGATCTTGAGGGTGGGCTGGGCCTCGTCTTGAGCGATGGGAGCCCTGATGTACTCCTCGATCCGCGCCGATGGCCTGACCTGAGCTGCCAGCTGATGGATCCTGGACCGAACGATGACACAGGAATGCTCAGGGTCGGTGTCTGGAATTCTGTCTTCGATAGTCCAACGATGAAAGACCTTGTGCGCCGCCTCGACAGGGATGGGTGGTGGATTGACCGAACATTCGTCGACTTCAATTCGCCCAAGGTGGCACGCTTCATCGACTATCTTGCTGGAGAAGCAGCATGAGTGTTCGCACTGACGTGCTGCGGTTCTTGCAGGAGCCGAAAGCGTTCTTCGATGATGTCAGCGATGGCGATGTTTGGCTCGCAGGCCTCAATGAATTTGCCATCCCCTCGATCGAGGAGAAGGGAGACAGGCATCTCCGGGAGGCTCAAGTCAGTGCCTGGGAAGGCCTCGCCCACAGAAAGACAGGATTGATCCTTGGGCCGCCCGGGACCGGGAAGACGTTTTTGCTCTCCTGGCTGATTGCTGGCTACTGTGCGGCCCGGCGTAAAGCGGGGTTACCAGCCCGAGTGCTCGTCACGGCGTTCACTCGCAACGCGATCGGAAACGTTCTTGATGCTGTGCGGGATCGGCAAGTGCTGCATGATCCGAGCGCACCGCCACCGCTTTTCCTCGGATCGCCGCCAGCAGGAGGGCTCGCGGACGGCGTGCTCACCTACGGCGCAAAGGAGCAAGGTCAGGTCATCGACCACCTCAATGGCGGCGAAGCTGTGACGGGGATGACAGTCTGGTCTCTCTACAGACTTCTGACGACAGGTACTCCGCCGGGTGGCGATGGCATGAGCGCTCCGCTTTTTGACCTGGTCTGCATTGACGAAGCCTCGCAGATGGTCCTCGGACACGGTCTACTTGCTATGGCTGGACTGGCCGATGCGGGGCGCGTGGTGGTTGCAGGAGACGACCAGCAATTGCCGCCCATCAGAGCCGGTAGACCGGTAACCATCGAAGGTCGCGAATTGGGCGGATCGCTTTATGCGTTCATGAAATCGGTTGGTGCCGACGAATTTGCGCTGGAAGAGACCTTTCGTCTCAACAAACCTCTCACATATTTCCCCGAGAAGACCTTCTATCCCGGCAAATACGTGTCGCGTTCTGAAGCCAGTAAGCTTGAATTGCGCGAGGACTGGCAAGCTGACTTGTCACAAACCATACGCTTGGCGCTAGCACCTGATTATCCGCTCGTCGTCCTTCTCCATGATGGCCCCACTGCCGCTACCGCGAACCCGTTCGAAACACAGATCGCGAGTGAGATTGCAGCCGCATTCGCCCACCGCCTGACAGCTGATGGAACTCCGCCGTCCGATCTCTGGAGCAAACGGCTCGCGATCGTCAGCCCGCACAGGGCGCAAAATGCGGCGATTAGAGCGGGGTTACCTGACTCCATTCGAGCCGACGCGTTTGTTGAGACAGTCGATCGCGTTCAGGGCAAAGAGCGGGATGCAGTCATCCTATCATATTGCGTGGCGGACCCAGAATTCGCACTCACGGAAGCTGAATTCATATTTTCGCCTGAACGATTGAATGTTGCGGCGACGCGAGCGGGAAAGAAGCTGATTGTTATTGTCAGCAAGCGCCTCCTGGAAGCCGTACCATCTGACCAGGAACTGCTCGATAAGGCAGAACTCTTGCGCGAGTTTGTGTTTTCCTGCCCCTCGATCGTGACCTCTCAGATACAAGGTCCCGCGGGACGCTCCGTAGCGATTGATATCAGGGCGAGGGGCTTCGATGACAACGAAGCCGACGTTGATCTGACGCCTGATCCGCCGCCGGTGGAAGTGAAACACGAGATGACCGACCTGGCACGAGGTGTCCTCGAAGTCATCAATCGGCTCGCACTCGACAGCGCATATGGAAATGCAGCCTTGTCAAAGGTCAAGAGTGCCATGGCCTTACCGGCTGAGCCATTCGCTGAAGCGTGCCTGCTTCATCACCTCGGATGGATTTCGTTACGCCAACAACCCCGGCGCGATGGCGGTGAACCCTTCTGGGTCGCAAAGCCATTCAAGGAAGCTCGCAAGGTCTTCAGTGTAGACTACGACACCGTCAAGAGCCGCATCGAGATGTGCGTGCGCGAGGCCAAGACCAGGCGCTATGCATTTTACACGGACGTGCGCGATCGCTTTGCTTGGATGGACAAGGAGCGCAACGATCTTTTGGCTCCTGTAATCAGTCGCCTGGAGGAAGAAGATTTCTTACGCCTCGAACCTGTAGGCAACTCGTTTGCGATCGTTGTGAAGGCACTTGCAGAACTCGATTCTCTGCCGGAGCCGGAAGAGTTGGATGGGCTCGGCGACGAGGATTTTGCAGCGCTCAATCGCTTGGAAGAGCTCGAAGCAAGTCGCATCAATTTCGGGGTCTATGACAGCTGGGTGTCGACGGTCGAACTCGCTCGAGATCTCAAGGTCCCTCTCGACCAGTTGACCGCATCCTTGTCCAAGCTTGAGGCGCATGGCCACTTGCTTCTGGCGGATGAAGGCAGAGTGCGCAGTCGCTTCGCGGAGATTGGACGAGAACTTAAGCACGTTAAGCAGCGCTTTCGCAGCGACGATGCAGACACACGCCCCTATTTGGTTCGGAGCCTAAAGGCCGTCCTTCGAGAGCGAAACAAACCCACCCGATCCATTCGTTTGGCAAGCGCTTTCGATCAGGCTTCGAAGGGCACCGATTCCTCGATGGGACATGCTCTTTCGGGGATGGCGCGCGTTCTGCACGAGTTTTGGGGCGAGGAAGCAGCCTTAGCGAAATTCCAGGCCGACAGCCTGACGAGTATCGTTGCGGCCTGGCGCGGTGAAGGAGAAGACGCTTTTTCGATCGCCGCTGACACAGGGTCAGGGAAGACCGAAGCTGCAGTATTGCCGCTGATCGCGGGAGCTTTGGCTGACGGCATCGACGGGGTGATGGGCACTCGTGCGATCCTAGCCTACCCACGCATTCGACTGGCCGCCAATCAGGCACAGAGATTGGCCCACTACTTGTCGATGTTCGGAGCCGACCAAGAACTCCCAAAACTTACCCTCGGCCTTCAAGTGGGTGAGGTTCCTTGGGACTTCGAACGAATTCCAGAAAGGCTTCAATCCCTTTGGAAGGTTGCAGGGCCGAACGCGTTTGTCTTCCCATTCTTTGCTTGTCCTAGCTGTCAACATGAGCTGATCCTTCGGCCAAGCGCAGGAGCCAAGGGCGCCGACCTCCTGGCCTGCAACGACTGCAAATGGTCATTTGATGGGTGGATCGGCTCGAAGACTCGGTTGGCCGAAACGCCCCCTAGCCTCTTCCTGCCGACCACCGATAGCTTGCACCAATGGCTTCATGATCCAAGATATGGTCGCATTTTTGGCGACGACATGGACTGTGCGGCTCCGCGTGCGCTTCTGGCAGACGAGATCCATCTCTACACCCATATCCATGGGGCTCAGGTGGGCCTTGCTCTCCAGCGCTTGGCAGCGCGTGCGCAGACTTCGAGAACCGATGGAAAGCCAATGCTGGCGATCGGGATGAGCGCCACGGTTGGCGACCCTGCGTCAGCATGGTCGAAGCTCATCGGCCGCGATCAGATAAAGGTCATCCAACCGAGCGAAGAAGATGCCGAACCAAACCCGAGAGGGCGTGAATACTTCTACTTCGTACAACCTGAGGTTGAATCTCGCGGAGCAGATATTGCCGGTGCATCTACGACCATCCAATCGCTTATGTGCATTGGCCACGGCATGCGACGACGAACTGGATCTGATGGCGGCTTTCGCTCCCTCGTATTCTTCGATTCAATCGACAAGATGCGGCGTCTGCACAGCGCATTTGTCGACGCTGAGGAAGGAAGAGAGCTAGCTGCTTATCGCACCCGCGCATATGGAGATGATGCTGCCGGGGAGCCTCAGACAGAATGTTGCGGACAGCCGCTTGGCTGCGGAAGGTTCGCGGATGGGGAATGCTGGTGGTTTGCCGCAACTGACAATCGGCAAGTCGGCGCGAAGGGAAGAAGAACGCCGGGCCAACCGCTCGCGGTAGCTTCGTCGCCAATCTTCTCTGGTACTGGCGGTAACGCGGAACGCCTTGTGAAAGGCTCGGATGTAGTGTTCGCAACCTCCTCACTCGAGGTTGGGTACGATGATCCGGACATCACCCTCGTTTACCAGCACTATGCGCCGCTCAACCTCGCCAGCTTTGTGCAGCGAAAAGGCCGCGGCGGACGGGGCGCAGACGACCGGCCCACAACTGCGGTGACGCTCTCCATCTATTCACCTCGCGACAACTGGTGGTTCAATAGACCTCAAGACATGGTCTCGCCTGTCGGCTTCGAGGCTCCGCTCAATCCATCAAATGCGTACGTCCGGCGAGGCCAGGCGGTGGCGACATTGCTTGACGGGCTTGCTCGGTTCGAACGAAGGGGTGGAAATGCGCTCAATCAATTCGGACAGCCGAACTCCGATGCCTTGGCATCGGCAAAGGACTTGCTCGATGTCATGTTCGGTGGAGCGATCTGGGACGAACTTGGGGTAAAAGACGCAGAGGCGCTCTGGGCAAAGGCAACTGAGGAGCTTGACCTCACCACCTGTGACACCATCCCCCAAGTTCGGATGGCTCTAACATGGGTGCCGGGAGCACTGTTCGAGACCATCAACTTGCCGACACTCGACATCCTGGGCGAGGATGTTGTCGGGGGAGAGCGTCAAGACATTTCGCTGGCATTATCGACGGTCGCGCCAGGCAACGCTACGAGGCGCTTTAGCGGACATGCCGTCCACTGGATTGCGCCGAACGAAGGCAGGGCACCGTGGTTCGGCGAAAGCGATTACCTCGGGCGCGGTGGTCAAAGCCTGCGCGCATCGACGGAAGAGCTTCTAACCGAATTACCCATCGATGCCCGAGAGGCATTGGCAGATGTCCACGAAACTCTGTTCAGGCCGAGGGCTATCACGGTCAGTCGCCTCGGACGGATGCAAGGCGCTGAATGGGTCGGCGAGATCTGCCTGAAGCAAAATGACCCTCGCCAATGGACAGAGGTGACGAGGGATGAAACCTCTGTCCGCCATGATAGCCGGGGAGAACTAGCAGGCTTCGTCCTAGTTTCCGCCAACTGCGAACCCGCCGAACTTCTCTCAGTTGAGGATACCAATGGCAAACTCAGCAAGCTCGGCGTCTATCTGGCAGGCGTCACCGAGAACAAATCTTCGGGTCTCGACATTGCGAGAGTTTATTGGGGGGCCGACGCGGAAGTCCGCTTCGATTCACGAGAAACTGAGCCAGTCGCATTTAATCAGACCTTCGTGCATCCCAAGACGCAGCGTGCGTTGCTGCACGGCTACAAGGTTACCACTGAAGGAATTCGGTTCGAACTCGGAAAGGACGCCATCGATCTGGCTGTCGAAGAGACTTTCGCGAAAATGGAACGCGACCAGCAGGAGCGCCGCTGGCGAAGCGCACAGTTCACACGCTACCTGGTAGACAGTCGTGCCCGTTCTATCGGGATTAATGCCTACGAAGCTCGTCGCGGCGCAGATTTACTTGTGGCCGCTGCCGGCGACCCCGAGCTGCGCACCGAACTCGCCAAGCTAGTCCGTAGGCGCTGGGATGATCGGCGCTTTTCATCCCTGCTGGAGGACGCAAGGCAGCGAGTGCTTTCCTGCCATCCGATGATGACGCAGCGCCGAGTAGAGCGAACTGCGGGCTTGCTCGCCAATGCCAGGTTTCGAGACATGCTCGATCAAATTTTGACTGAAGTTGGCGATGAGCAAAGTATGCGCGGCTATCTAAGGAGTTCGCTGCTGCATGGCCTTGCACTTCGTTTGAAGTCAGCAGTAGCGATGCTTGGCGGAGGCGATGAAGGCCGCATGTTCGCGCATGTTCGTCTGCCCCTCCAATTCGGCCAGGATGCGGAAGATCTGATTACGGTTGCGGAAGCGGGCTCTCATGGAGACGGCACGATCAGATCCGCGGTTTCTCAAACGGACAAACTTATGCAGATCTGGTCGAACCACCAACTCTGCGAATGTGGCAATGCAGTCGAAGACGCGATGCTTCGAGTTTTCTGGAGCCTGCGTTCAAAGCACGACCAATGGCGCAGCTTCAACCCTCGCGACCCATCCGCGCTAACGGCGATATCGCAAGAGCTGAGACCAGGCGCCGATAGGCCGCTTCCGGCTTCGATTTCCCGTGTCTTGTTTGGAACCGAGAGCGTCGGCGCGGAGACATTTTCCCTATATGATATCGCGGAAGACGTTGAACAGGCGCGAGATCGGACCATCGAGAGAATGGGACGAATCCCGACCGATTGGGAGCTTGCCAGTGCCGCTGTGACTGATGCTGAAAGTGGGGCAAGCGGCGAGTTAGCGCGGTTGTTGGAAGCTTATGGCCTCCTCGACGAACCGGACGAGGAATCCTTTAGTCCCACGGCCAGGCTCGCGGAACAGGTTTTCCGTTTGGGAGCATCGCTTTGTCACGATGGTTGCAGGGCTTGTGTACACCAGTCGAGCGACCTCATGGGTGACTCCCTGGTCTATGCGAGCACCAGTCGGACACTGCTGGAACGCTTCCTAGCCTAAATGGGGCGAACTTTGAGGACATCCAAAGAACCATGTTCCTCAAGCCAAGCCCAAACTTCATCGGTCACGTGTTGTAAAGTTGCCTGTTCGTTTGCCAGAGCGTTGATAAAGAGTGCGACGTCCCCATCGCCCAACTCGTTTTCACGCTCAGCCTGTAGGGCTTCATAATCAGCAAACAATTGCTGAATTGTCGCAAGGAATTCTGAGGCCCTTGCTCCGTCTTGGACAGCAATAGCCTCTCGGCCACATTTCGCCATTTTGCTGCCGAGATCCGATTGCCCCAGCAAGCGATCGAGTAGGTCTCCAATCGGTATCAGCGATCGAAATTGCCTCTGGACAATGTCATCCCAACGGGCGCGGAGGTCTCTATCCAGTCCGTTCAGTTCGCGATTGAGATCCTGTTCATACGCGAAAACCGCCTTATCGAGGGCCGTGACATCGGCGGACTCCTCCAGCTGGTTGCCGACATCCCAAGCAAGCTCAAGCACGTCGCTCAGCTTCTCTGCTCGTCTCGATTCAGAGGCATAGTCAAGGCGTGTCGCGATCTCTCTCAGCGCCTCGATACGCTTTACCCGCTCTGCTGCCGACGCCAGACTTGTCGTCGCCTTTCCCAAGTTCTCGCCGAATTTTCGCTGCTCGACTGCTGTTGGCAGATCGGTCAGGAGATGTTCGAGTTCTGCAAGTGCATCAGACATCGACTATGCTCACATCCTTAGTCCAGGCCGGTAGCCAATTTGATTTGCCGCCCGATCTCGTGAATTGCGGAGAGGGAAACTCCCTTTCCTGAAGCACTGACGCAGTCGCGCGCATGATCGCGCAACTCCTGGACAGCCTTTTCGCCTGATCGAGCGAGTTCAAGAATATCCTGAAGTTCGCGTGCTGGCTGTTCGGACAGCCAGGCAATTCGCAGCGGAAGCTTAGCCGGAATTTCATCGTCATCGAGAAAGGCGTCGATCAATTCTTCGACTGCAGGGAACCGCTCGGAATTGCGCTCGATTGCTCGCGGCAACTCTGCCTTCCAGCTTGCAACCAATTCGAATGCCACGTTTGGAAGCAAATTCGACGACTGCGTGATTGCCTTGTCCAGTCGATCCAGATGGCTTTCGATTGAAGCCTTTCGCAGCAAGAAGTCGAGCGCTTCGGCGCGATCCTTGACCTGTTTGAACTCAACAGATGCGATCGTAGACCGGTTCTTGTTCCAGTAACCGGCCAACTCCTTGGCTTTGCGCATGTTCTCGGGCAGCCCGAGGTCGGCCTCAGGCGCTTCAACCATGAAGCCGCTGTCCCTCAATTGGATGATCGCCGCCAGGGTTTCGCTTGAATCGATCAAGCCAGGCGATTCCGTCGAGATGAGTTGCCTCAAGTCGACTCGAATGCGCTCGTGCCAGTTCTTGGTAGCGTTCAACCAGTCGTTCCACGGCTTGGAGCGCGCGCCAGGATCACTGACAGCTTCATCTTCATCACTGAGTATGTTGCGCAGTTGGTCGATCGGCTCTGCCTTCGGATCGAGCACGCCTCGCAGCCATGCCCGAGCCTGGAGAACCTGCGTCATGGCGCCGGCCGGAGACCAGATCTTACTGTCTTCCGTCAATGGCAGGCGGCGTTCGAGATAATCGACCGCGAGGGTTTCCAGGCGGCGCATCAGAATTGACAGGTTCCGAAGATGGAAAGCCCGATCCTCGGTACCAAGTGTATCCCGGTCGATATCGAGAGTGAGATAACTTTCAAGCCCGACACGAACCCACTCTTCTGGCGGAATTACCAGATAGTCGCGCGATCCGGACGTGCTGCCGTGGAGCTTGACCATCTCCTGTGTGATGATCTTGTCGAACAGGAAGGGAGCAACGCCGGTCGAACGCTTATCGAGACTATCGACGAGTAAGTGCAGCAAGCCATTCCATTGGCTCGCGTTCTCAAGTCCTTTGCCTTGCACCCATTTGGCGAGATCGAGCCGCATCTGCTCGCGCTTGTTGCGAGTGGGCCCGCGGTTGCGAGGAGGGACGCTCGTCCGGTTCGTATTCCTCGAAGTGACCTCAGATATGAGACGCCGCCTTTGCTCACCTGGCTCTGCGACTTCGGTTTCCTTCGTTTCCTCCGTGGCTGGCGATGGTTCTTGAGAGGGAGGCGCAGGTGACGGGGCGACGGCTGGCCCAGCCATCGTCGCCTCATCTTGGCCAATCCAAGGCAGCCCAAACGCCTCGAAGATCGTTCGGGTAACGCCAGCGAAAGCGAGCTCGCCTTCGAGTTCGACCGTGTCAGCGGATTCTGGATTTCCCCAGTAGGTAACCAGCCGGCGGAATCTCCGCGCCTGATCATCGTCTTCGATTTGAGCGGCAATTATCTGCCCGAGACGGGGTGCCACAGCGATATCGGGCTTCCGTGACGGCTCAAACGCCGAATGCTCGATCAGAGGTCCAGGGAATCTCTGTTGTTCCAAGAGTTCCGGCTGCGAGAGGTTCGGTACAACAACGGCCTGCAATATACCGCGCGGCGTACGCCATGTCTGGCCATCATCATCCACCTTGAGCGCTTCGTAGAACCTCGCGAGAGCTGTTTCCGTAAAGGGGAATAGTCCAACACCTTCGCTATCGCCGAAAGTCTTGAAACAACTCTCCTGTTTAGCGCAGGCATTGCAGGGATTTGGCGGTGGCTCGAGCCCGCTTGAATCTTGGTTTGCTGTTCGCCAGGCTCTCAAGGCATCGGATCCTGCACGCACCGCGTTAAGATAGCGCGATACGAAGGCGACACGTTCTTTACCTTCCAGATCGTCGACATCGCCTCCGGCCATTTCGCCCAACCGGATCTCATGCGTGATCCGTTGGCGATAGTTGGCCTGAAGTTGTCTATAGTACGCGGGCGTAAGGCCAACGACCGAGATCAATGGACAAACGTCCTGCTCCGCCTCGTCTCCTCGTGCCGTAGCGTTGAAAACCAGCACGTCGATCAGGCTGTCATCGAGGCCTTCCCAACTTGTAATATCCTCTAGCAGAAGGACGAGGCGCATATCCCGGGTTGCCAACGCCTGTCGGACCTTTCGGAAAAGGGTCTTGAGACCCTGTGCAGAAACGCCAAGGACATTCTGGATTGCATCGTTTCTTCGGCGATTCAGCGACGCGATCAACTCCAGTGTGGTAGGAATTTCGTCCGCAATTTCACTGGCGATTTCGTCGGGAAGCCAGTTGTCGCGCTTTAGGCTCTTGATCTTGTCGGATTCGGTCGCGAGAGCACTACCGAGTTTCTTGGCTCCACCTAGGAGTTGTGACGCATATTTGTAGGCGATGTCTCCAAGTTCAGCGACGTCGAATACATTGAAGGAGGCGCTTTGCTGATCACGGTTGCCATCGGCTCCGTCCAGCAATGTCAGTATCCGAGAGGGAGCAGACCATTGGCTCCGTATCTGGCTGTTCCCGAGCAATTCATCTGGGCGATAGCGCTCGCACCACCGTTCGTCAGGCATCTCTTCCTCGAAATGCCCTGGGGCCATCATCGCAGAAAGCGTGTTCAGAAAGATATTGGCTCGCCCCTGCAGGGTCGCTCGCTGGGGCGTGCCGAGCCCTTCGAAATGCTCGTGAAATTCTTCAGGGAGACGGTCCTTTAACTGTCGCAGAGCTCCTTCGAGACTCCCGTCTGCGCGTCTCAGAAGGAGCTTTACGTCTTTACCTTTCGGCCAATTGACCGAGAGCCATCGTATCAGGTGTGACTTACCTGATCCCGGCTCACCCTGAACCACACAAAAAGCATGCTCTCTATCGGGATCGGATAGGGAAGTGAGTACCGCCTGCTCATCTGCCCCCTCCAAGTCCGCCGCGCTGGTGCCACTGACCTCGAAACCATGGATTGGCGTATGTGTCGCGAGAAAGACTGCATCATCGCCCTCAAGGGCTTCTGTAACCAGCATCGAGCGCGTTTGTTGTGCGGTCCAGCAAACGCGGAAAGGATGTTCACTCATCAGTGCTTCACCTCGGGCCAGATTTCGACCTCATCGAAGCTTACGCTGCGCGTGGTCGGATCCGGGCAAAGCGAGATTGCATCGGCGGTATCCCGCGACAGCTTGAGCGAGATCTTCCCTTCCGAACTCAGGTCCCGCAGAGCGTTGCTCAAAACCGCTGAAAGCGTCCTGGTGTCTGCGGTGTAGCCTTTCCTTGCGCATGCCTGCCTAAACAGTCGCCCCCTATCCAAGTAAGGACACCGGTTCGCCAAGAGGTCAACAAAGGCTCCGGCCGGCATGGAAGTTTGCTCTTCGACGCCGGCTCTCCGCATCTCAATCTCGATCCGCCTCGCCGGCAAAGGATAATCCACCAGCCTAGCGTCAGGCATCTTGACGCTCAGTCCCATGAAGAGCAGCCAACGTCTCCACGCAGGGACTTTGGTCGGATTCATTAGCCGCCCGTCCTCGTCCTCGCCGACCAATCCAGCATCCACGAGATCGGCGAATTCAGCAGCCCCCAACTCATAGAGCCAGCCCAAATCACGCCGGGAATGGCTTTCGACCACCAGCCACGCATAGGATTCGGCGATGACCGCTTCGATATTGCCTTCATCTCGACTGCAAAGAAAATCGTGGACGTAGTCCGCCAACTGTGCCGGTGTCTTTAGCTCGCCCACATCGTGCAATTGGATCTCGTCTCCATTGCGTTCGACCAGTTCCAGCGCTGTCGCGGCCCCTGTTCCGTTTGCGGCATTCGTCGCCTGAGCCGCGACCTGCTGCCCTCCAGCGGAATAGCCAGGGTTTAAGATGGAAGAAAATTCACCGCGCGGAAGTCTCCCACCCAGAGCGCCTAGTCCCGCAATCAAAGACCAGACACGCTCTGGCGTACCTTGAGGGTTAGAGAGAATACTCATTCCTAGAACTCAGCCCCCTGCCAAAGACATGAGAAATTCTTGTGAGATTGGTGCGTGATGGGAAACCCACTGGTCAAATCTACGCCCACGATACTGCCTGTCCCGCCTTGCAACGACAATAGAGGTAAATGCCGCATCCTTAGCCCATTGAACAAAGCGTTCTACGTGCCACCCGTTTCTTTCATCAGGAGAGACGAGCAATGCGGTCGGCAGATTGGCAAGTTTGCGGCCTTCGGTCCATTCATCCAGTGTAAGAATAAGTCCGAGCACTTTAGGATCTTGACCAAGGGCATCCGCAATCCCCTCGGCGAGTTCTGCATCGACCACAAATTGCTGGATCCCGATGCTCGTGATTGTGTGGACCAGCGCTGGCAAATTGGTCTCAAGAGTACGATCCACGGGTTCGACCAAATGCACGCCATGAGAGATCTTCGAGTTTTCGAAGGCGGGCGTGTCCTGCCAGGCCGCCTCCAGGCCCATGGCCTCAACATGCCGCGGGGGCCTGATCATCTGATCTCTGCAGTGAGGACAACGACCGCAACTCGGCAGGCAGGTATTGGGCTCGATGAGCTCGAAGGCTGTCCTCACCATGCATGCATCAAGCGGCTTGCGGACGAGATTGAGCCAGGGTGTTAATTCGTCTCGTGCGTTGGCCACTTCTCGATCGCGATGCTCATAAATCTTGTCCCAGGCCGATGTAGGGTCATCCGACAGAAGGCCGCCGTCACTGATTTCGATCTCCCATACGCGCGCTTCGTCACCGCCCTTTGGCTTCACGGCTTTGATTGAAATGGCCTGAGCGCGCTGAAGAAGCGTGAGCAACGCCATGTTCCAATTTCGATTATAGTCTGTCGATTCTGGCCGAAGGCCCTCTCTGATCGCGTTGAGGTCGACGCTCATGTGCCATTTGCCGCCCACCCAGCCTTGGTCCGTTGCTGAGGATCGCATCGCCGCCCATCGCTTCTCGGCCAACTCGCGCGTCAACCAGCCGCCAACGGCCATCCGTCGAGCCGTTGAAACATCATCTCCGCCTTCTCTAGAGCCAGTAAACAGCAAGGCGGCGAATGCTTGCCCACCATCGCGCGCGGCGCGACCAATTTCCTGATACCAGCGTGCCGCGCTCTCCGGCAGGCACGCATGAATGACGGAACGGACATCGGCCTTGTCGATGCCGATACCAAAAGCAGACGTTGCAACGATCAGATCGTAGTGATTGTTTGACCAATCCTCGATGATCCGCCGTCTATCTGCCGAACCCGTGTCACCCGTGAAGAGAGCCATCTTTTGGTAGCCTCGATCATCGGACAACCATTTGAAAATGCGTTCTGCGTCGACCACTTCGGTCGTGTAAATAATTGCAGGGCGAGGGGCACGATCGACCACGAACGACAGCGCTTCCTGCCTTTCCTCGTCTGAACTGCACTGGCTAACAACAATATCATGTTCGTAGCGCGGGACCCTGGCGTCGATCTCCAGCCAGTCGCCGGTTAGCGACCAATCGCGCCGCAGGATTGCCCGTGCTGAAGGTGGCATGGTCGCGGACAGCAGCACCGCACGTAACTCGGGGTTGGATCGACGAAGCTCCGCGAGCAATCCGGGAAGGCGTTGGAAGTCGGGACGAAAGCTTCTGCCCCAACTCTCAATTATATGCGCTTCATCGACAAATAAGTGGGTAAGGCGGCCGTTAAGTCCAAATGCGGCGGCTTCAGGCGAAGCGACCTCTACTAATCGACTGACAATATCTGAGCGGAGTGCAAGCTCTGGCCCCAGCAGCAAGATAGGGATTTCTCCGCGCCTGAATGCATCGACCACATCTCGGATACCTTCACTGCCGAGATCTCCGATCAACGCGCGGCTACCCTCCAAACCCGGGATTCCCCGCAAAGTTCGCTCATGGTCGAGCGCTAGCGCTATTGTCGGTGTCACAACGACTACGCACGAACCCACGTGCGATTCCCTTCCGTGAAGGGCTGCCAACTGAAACATCAAGCTTTTGCCAGCGCCTGTCGGGAGCGACACAAGCAATCCCGATCCAGCAGGGGCAGTAAAGAGAGCCCGGACCGCGGCCTTTTGGGAAAGCGATCGATAGCCGGGAAGACTGGTCAGACGACGCAGAATGCCATCGCCGACACCTTCCTCAAGATAGCGTCGACTCTGGGAATCGACGTGGATCTGAGGCCACCAGGACGGTCCGTTCTCGTCACGTATCCGGATCGCGCTTGGACCGATCCTAGCGAGACCAAATCGTGCAAGACCCTCATCGCTGAATCCAGAAAACTCGTGATCGTCAGATTCAAATCTTCCACCACTCAGCCATGCCAACGTCCGAAGCAATGCAAGCCGATCACACTCGCTGGTGCTCCGGTCCAAGGCCGCCAGAGTTCGCGTTCTCAATGCCGGGGCCCATGCCTGAGAGAGCCATGGATTGTAACGGGCAGGTTCTGATCCAGTGCTCATGGCTCTCACTTCTTCCAGAGCCAAACACAAAAATCAAAGCATCATCGCCACATCCTGTTGAACCAAAAGAGGATTGGCCCAATGATCGCGACAAAGGGCTAATCAGGCTGCTTCTTCAATCTTGGACCATGTGAAAGATAGCGCTCCACCTTCTCGATAGTCCTTCTACGCGGCCTGCGACCAGCTCGTAGGTCAAGCACGAAGCGCGGATCGCCAACCGCCCGACGACCGAACCGTGTCGCCGACATGTGCGATTCCTTCAAATGACGCTCAATGCGATCCAGCAATTTCATGGCCTTCCTCGACTCACTCAGCACTTGTGTTCCTGTTTTGTTCTTAGTAGGAAGGTTCCATCGAGTCTAGGAGATTTCCTTCTCTCCTCAGACCGCCAGAAGGAACGACACGATGGAACATGTCAGAGAGGAGCTTGATCGCCTGATCCAGCAGCGACGGCTCGGATATTCCTCGATCTCGCGGATGATCGGACGAAACTCGTCTTACATTCAGCAGTTCATCAAGCGCGGCTCGCCGCGCAAACTGGATGACGATGACCGTCGCACGCTTGCCAGTTTCTTCGGGGTCGACGAGCAAGTGCTTGGCGGACCGCCTGTGCCCATGCGTGACGGGTTGATCGAGATACCCGTGCTCAATGTCGATGCGTCGGCAGGCTTCGGAGCGATTGCTGAAAGCGAGACCGCCCATACCCGCTTCGGTTTCGACGAACGCTGGCTTGCCAGGCTCACCAGAGCAAAGAGTGCCAGCCTTTCGATCATCCATGTCCTGGGCGACTCCATGGAGCCGACACTCAGCGATGGCGACGAAGTGCTCGTCGATGCGTCGGACCAGGGCTCGCGGCTACGTGACGGCATCTACGTCCTGCGCGCCGACGATGCGCTGGTGGTCAAGCGCGTGACGCTCAAGCCCGGTGGCCGCAAGATCACCATCAGCAGTGACAATTCGGCCTATCCCAGTTGGGATGATGTCGACCGGTCCGAGATTCAGGTGGTCGGCCGTGTCATCTGGTTCGGACGCGCTGTCTGATCCTACCGGATCAGAACCCCGCAAAACGCGCGCGATGCTTGGCAACGAAGTCCGGACGGGGGTGATCCCTCGGATCGACCGGAAGCCTGATTTTCTGTCCAGAAGGCGGGAAGAGCTTCAACAGGTCGGACGGCACCTTGTTGTGCGATACGAGCAGGCAAAGGTTGTCGTCGAATGTGATGAGATGCCGGTCGAACAGCCAATGGGCCGTAGCCGAGAGTGCCACACCGTTGGGTACGACGTCGGGTCCGCCATCGGCGACGGACCAGATATGGGCCGCCTGTGCCTCCGCTTTCCCGCCACCATTGATGATCCGCAATCCCGTGACGGCGCAGGTGCTGTCATAGGCATCGAGAACCTGATTGCGGAAACTGGCTGCACGGATTTTCTTGTTCACCAGGATCTGCTCGATCCGGCGTTCGCCAAATTCATCGGCCAGGAGCGCGGCGGTCGCATCGTCGATGTACCGCTCGTCGAGCTCGAGCCTGATCCGGTTGTCCGGGTCGAGCGTTTCGCCAAGGCCCTGATTGACGATGGCGACGAAATCATCGCCATCGAGCGTGCGCACCGATTTTCCGCGCAGCGTCCTTCCAGCATCGCCAGGACGGGCCATCTCGCGCAGGAAGCGTTCGGCAAAGCGTCCGTCCTTGTCGCGGTAGGAAACCGCATCATCGAAGGGTAGATAGTCCCTGACGCGAGCATAATAATGAGTTGGATCGGCCTCATCGGGATCGATCCGCTCAACGAAAGCAGTCGCGATGTAAGCCATCCGGCCGCCCGATACGCGGGTTTCGCGGTAGAGGATCCAATCGTTCTCGAGCTGGCGTGCTTCGGAAATATACTGCGAGGGGAAATGATACCGCTCGGTGATGAGGTCGTCGTAGCGCGAATTGCCGCTGATCTCGAAAACACCCTTCACCGGCAACGCTCCGCACTTCTCTCGAACAGGCATCGTGCCTGGTAACGCGGAAATCGTCTAGGCTGTCGGTGATCAAATGCCGATTTCGAAAGGCTTTACCCTTTCCTTTGTCAGTTCGGGCTTGTCACTTGCAGGCGAAGCGCTGCCAACATCCTTGTCTTGTGAAAGGCCTTTGGCAGCTGCCGCCTTGAGCCTTTGCGTTACTTCGAGGGCCGAAGCTTTCTCGCCGCTGTTGGACTTGATGGCCCGGCCGAGTTTCTCGGCATTGTCTGCAACCAGCGTAAGGCCGTCGCGAAGCCGCGTGATCGTGACCAGGAAGGTCTGCCGGTTGGCGAGATTGCGCTCGCGGCTGTCCATCACCGCGATCCCGCGATCAGAGGTCAGTCCCTGCGCCATATGCGCATTGAGGGCATAGGCGAGGTCCATGCGTTTGAGCATGGGGTCGCCGCGGCTCAGGCGGAGCTCCTTGCCCGCTGATGTCTCTACCAAGACGCCCTTTGTGTCGATGGCCACGATCCTCGCCCGGTCGGCGTTGAACAGCCCGCGCTTGTGGTCATTGTCGGTCCAGCGGATCTTGTCACCCTCGATGATGGACAGCGATTTGCGTTCGAAGAGCGACAGCCGGCTTTCGTCTGCGCCCGGCCGCAAACGCGCGGGATTGAACTTACGAGTCCGCCCCTTCCTGTCCTCAAGCACGAGCTGCTTGCGCGCATGGTCGATGGATTTGACGGTGTAGTCGCCTTTGGAAAGTTTCTGGGTGCTGTCGCGCGAGCGAAAGTTGAGGACCATGCCCGGCTGGTATGTGCGAAGATAGCGCAGCTCCTCGTGTGTCACATTCACCCGCGAATGAACGGTCAGCCGGCCCGATAGTGGGCCGAGCTCGCCGTTGGCCTTGAGTCCGCGCTGGACAGCCTCGTTGACCGCAGAACGTAAGGCCCGTCCCGACGCGTAGATTGACGTCCGATCCCGATCCGCCGGGCTGAGCGAAAGCCACTTTTCGGCAGCAACAATCGCACTGTCCCCGCGAGCCTCGATGGTTGAAGGAGCAAGAGCCCGGAGCGCATCGTCGATACGTCCCTCCTGCGCGGCGGCCTGGGCTCGCCGCAGGATGGGATCGCGGCCGCGCAAATTGATTTCCATGTTGGCGCGCTCGATCCCGGCCTGCTGTATGAGGTCGAAGGGCTTACCGGCATCGACGGCGCCTAGCTGTCGCTTGTCGCCGACGAGAACCAGACGATGGACTTCGGCTAGGTTTGCCAGCCGTACCAGCTTGGCCTTGTCCTCGTTCGACACCATCGACGCCTCGTCGAGCACCAGGACATGGTCTCCGAGCGCGCTCCGAGCCTCACTCAGCAACGTGGAATTTCCCGGCTCGTGCAGAAGCCTGCCCCATTGCGCGAGAAAGCGGGCAATGGTCATCGAACGGATGCCGGTGTCGCGTTCGAGCATCTGGACGAGCGTGTTCTGCACCGCGAGCCCCAGCACCTGCTTGCCTTCCTCGCGGAGCAGCTGGGCGACCGGCTTCATCACGCTGCTCTTGCCCGCCCCGGCTATGCCCTGGATCGCTACGATCCTGTCACGCGACGAAAGGACAAGGCTCGCCGCATTCTCCTGCCCTTCGTTGAGCGAAATTCCGTGGTTGATCGCTGCAACAGCCTGGACCCGTTCTGCGGCGTCCGGTCGATCCAGGATGGGCAACACCGCACCTCGTCCCTGGTCGACATTCGCGAGAATGGTGCTTTCAAGGTCTAGCGCCTCCCGGCTCGCCAACCAGCCTTTGTGTTCGCCTTTGCCGGGCTCAAGTGCTCTGCTTCTGACCAATGCGTTCACACGGGTTTCGACGTGGTCCATCGTCGTCGGCAGCCCAAAATCGAGCGCCGCCTTCAGCAATCCCTCACGGGGGAACGCTGCCTCGCGCTGCGAGAGATGGCGCACCGCAGAGGCCACGGCCTGTGCGGCCGCAATGGTCGGTGCATCCTGCTTGAGGACATGGGCAGGGATCAGCGGATCAGCCGGATCGCCCTTGATCCGCTGCGCGAACTCCCTCAGCTTCGCAATCCCGCGCTGAAGGAGGCTTCCTTCTTTCGAGCTGGGAATGTCCTTCGTTGCAGCCCGCATCTGCGACGCATCGATCAAGCCGGCAAGGTCAATGCCGACTTCCTGGGCTTTCTGCCGCCAAGCATCGAGAAGGCCGTCCCGGTCCCTGACGGGCGGCTTGCTTTTCCTTGTATCGAGCACGGCGATGTCGCGAGTTTTCGGGGTGTTCTCACCAAGCTGGCGTACCGCGTCGAGGACTTCTTCGCGCCGCGTCGAAAAGGCCATCGCCTGCTCGCGGGCAATGCCCGCTGCTTCGAAGTTGCCATGCTTTCCAACCGGCCCGGCCTCGAAGCCCATCTTCTCGACCGCCAGACGAAAGCGCGCCATGGTCATCGAGTTGAGCAGGGTGTTGAACGACCAAAGCTTGTCGTTGCGAAGCGCGCGCCACTTCCCGTCGCTGCCTTGCGTGACATTCGCTACAACTGCGTGAAAATGCAGGTTCGGCTCCTGGTTGCGGTTGGTGTCGTGCTGGAAAAGACCAATCGTCAGGTTATCTGTCGCGACCTTCCCGTAGCCAGCCTGACTGCCCATCCGGGTCTGCGCCGCGTTCTTTTCTGCCCAGCGCAAGGTCTCGATGACGGCCTCGCGATAGGCATCGATAATCCGCTGGTCGCCGCCCACCAGCGCGAGCAGCGACCAGCTTTTCGGGAGCGAAAATGTGAGGTCGGTTCCCGGCCTGTGGGCCTGGCCTGCGTTGCCGACCTGGATACCACCGGGAAGTTCTCCCCGCAGCAAGGCATCGAACTGCTCAGCGCTGACCCGCCCCTCAAGGCCAAGTCGTTCCGCTCCCTTCCCGACCCAGGTTCCGGAACGATCGGCATCGGCGCCGGTGTAGTAATTGTCTGCCGCGAAATAGCTCGCGGCAGCCGAAGGGGAGCGCACATTGGCGACGGAAAGCATTCTGTCTGGTCCTCGTCACGGCTCCCCTCGCGGCCGAGTAATCCCTCCCCATTTGCCTTTCACATGTCGGGCTCGAACTCGCCGAAATCCTTTTCCGGAGGATCTGCGACCGCACCTTCACGCAGGTCTTTCTCGACCGGCGTGAGAGATTGGTGCCCACTGGTTACCGCACGGCCTTGAGGCGTCGAACCGCCTTTGCCACGGGCGTCATCTCCGGCGGCTCCGGGTTCGGACGAATGCTGTTCCGCGCCCATTGCTGGTGCATCCTCACCGGTTTGCACTGCGGCGAGAGGTAGCGTTGGACCTGCATCCCGATGAGCATCGGAGCGGGTTTCGGCACCGAGATCACCAGCAGCGCGCCCTGCATTCAGCTTTTCAAGCGGCACAGGCTCCTGCCGATCCTGCGGTTCATCGGCGACACGGCGCTGCCCCTCCAAGTCAAGTTTGAGCTGCCTTAAATCGACAGGCTTACCAGCACCGTCATCGTTCGAGGCGGGATGCTCGTCATTCGGTTTCGAACCCGGTTTTGCTTGGAGCGTCGTTGCCGCAGGACCCTGGCGAGGCTTTACGAGCGGTTTCTCGCGGGCGATGAATCCCTCGGCAATACGGCCACGCGTGCGCGGAATGAGCGATACCGGCGCAGCGGGGAATCCGTCGGGAAACTTGATGTAGGCCGACAACCGCGGAAGGTTCATGAACTGGTCGGGCAGAAGCAACGACTCGATCTGCCGCCTCGGCGTCAGGCTGACAGCGTCGCGCGCATTGTTATACCCGTAGCTGTAGCCTTCTTCCATGTCTCGAACCTGCCGGTGGCCGATGAAATCGGAGCACCAGGTCGCTGTCTCTCGATCGGCCGTCGCCAGGATGAGCTTCGTTCGCGCAAGCGAGGACAATGTCATGGCCATGTTCTCGCCGTAGACTTCCTTGAGCTTGGCAAACGCATGCACCCCGGTGACGATCGCACCGCCAAAATTGCGCGCCGTTTGCAGCCCCTTTTCAAGGGCCGGTAGACGGTGAAGGGCACCGAGCTCGTCGATCAGGAACCACATCCGCAGGTCCTGTGTGCGCTCGAGCGTCATCAGCGTATTCATCGCCGTGTCGAGCCACAGCGTCAGTAACTGCGAGGAGATGCTCATGTCGACATAGCGGGCAGAAAGGAACAGGATTGAGCCCGCCTGGCAGTCGCCTTTGACCCAGTCGCGGACCGAAAAGCGCGGTCCGGATGAGGGCAAGAGCTTGAGCACTTTCGCATTCGCATTGAACACCGCGCGGATCGATTCCGCCATGCGTGCCGCTTCCGGAGCGGTCAGCGGATCGGCCATGGTACCGCGCATCAGCTTATGCACTTCGGACAGGTCAGCGGTCATCAGCCGCCGTGCCAAAGCCTCGTTGGTTGCAGTGCCGGTACGGGCAAGATGAAGACACATTTCAACGAACAGCATGCGCGCCGCAAGTACCCAGAACTGTTCTGAACCACCCCCGTCATGGGGCACGAGCGCTTCAGCGGCGGCATGAAACTCAGCTTCCGTCGTGCAGTCGTTGAACACGCTCCACAGCGGACACCGAACATCGACAGGATTGAGAATAATGTCGCGCGCGGGATCATAGAAGGCTTCTATAAAGGCTCCTGTAAGGTCGAAGATGACCGCGCGCTGGCCGCGTTCACGCGCTTCGGCAACAAGTTCGGTGAGCGCCACCGTTTTACCGGTTCCGGTTGTGCCAATGAGCATGGCGTGGCTCTGCTCGAGCCGCCACGGCCAGCTTACACCGGCGAGATGTGCGGGTTGGTAGTGGCCCGCTTCGGCGAGCGCCGACGAGCTCGCAAGCCGCCACTTCCAGCCGAACTTGCGTCCCAGTTCTTCGGCCCTGAATACCTTGTTGTGACGCTCGATTTCTTCTTCGAGTTCGTCGAGCGAAACAAGCATTGCACCGCGCTCGTGCTTTCGCTCCTTCGACCGCCCGCCAAAGCGCTCGGCGAACCACCAGAAGAACACGAAGGCCGGGATCAACAGTACGGCCGAGACGAGCAATCCCTGCTTCACTGCCGAACGAAACGCTTCGACGGCCTCGCGCATCGGCGGGAACTCGCGAACGATGCCAAACGGGAGGCCAACCCTTTCGCCGTCAAGCAATTCAAGGTTGACCAGTTTGGCCGGATCGAACTCCATGAAGGCATAGAGACTGGCGTAGATATGCATCCAGACGAGGTAGATCTGGTGATCACTCAGAGCCGACCGCACTTCCCAATAGCAGGTGCCGACCGCAACCAGGCCGGTGACAATCAAAGGGCCCTTCAGGCCCGCTGCAAACATGAAACCGAAGTGGCCGAGCAGCTGGCTCCCGCGGGTGAAGTTCAGGAGATTATGCTTCATGGGATTGGCCTCCCATGTTCGCGCTGACAGGAAGGCCAAGACGCTCGAGGCGTCGCCGGTACGCCTCGTGGGTACGGTCGCGCAAACTCGCGTCCGAATGACTGGCCAGAAGCGCATCGAGCGCCACCGAAATGAAGATTGCCTGGCGCGCGGGATCGAGCCCTGCGGGCCGGTCCTTCGCCTCGTTATCGCGCTGCCACGCTGCGACGATCAGGTCACGGATAAAGACGCTGACACTGACGCCATGGTCCGCGGCACACTGGCGAACCCAGTTACCAACGGAGAGAGATACGAATGTCTGAAGCCGATCTTGTCGGGTCATGAAACAGGTTCCTTGTCGGGCCGACGGAACCTGGCTCACCTTGCGGAAGGTGCCGATGAGAATAAATCGTGAACAACTCGCAGTCAATCGAAAGATTCAGACTATATTTCAGCGTTGTAAAGAGATGCGAGTTGTCTGCGGATCAGCGCAAAGCCGCTCTACTCGCAGACGGGTTGATTTCGCCCAAAGCCACATTCTTCAGCAATACCAAAGAGATAAATCCCGAAATCGCGGGGTAGGGTGTGCTCCCTCGTTCCCAGATGCGCGAGGTGGTCCAGGCAATAAGCGGGATTGATCAAGGACGACCTTTCCCGATCTCCATGTTGGAGCGCGAGCAACCAGGCCTGGTACCTCCTCGGATGCAGATCGAGAGCATTTCGACGCCTCCAGCCAAAGAAAGCACCTGCGAAAGTGGCAGCGGCTAAGGGCGCGTGGGAAGCAAGGCAAGCGGGGCATGTCGCGTGCCCAGCTTCCCGCCGCCCGACCCGGTGCCGGTTCGCAAGTGCGCGCGGGGCCCAAGAACCAATTACGCCGCACCCTCAGGAGCGCATCGCAAGATGCGCGGGACAGAGTGCGTCCACAGCCCCGCTCCATTTATCGGGCGCCACCGAATTGCGGTGAGCGACCGTCAGAGCAACCGAGCGAACCTGATTCTTGTGCCTGGTTGGACTTCCCGGCGAACAAGAAAAAAGGGCAGGAACCGTTCCCGGTTCCCGCCCTGTCGGTAGTCTCAAAACTCGTCGAGCATGCCGCCGTGGACGGTGTGGACCACCCGCGCTGCGAGATGCGCTGGCAAGATGTTGTAGTCACCCTCGTCGAGGGCAAAGTACCCGAGTTCGTCATCCTCGATAACGTGCTGATCGAAGAAGCTGTGCAGCGCTCTCTTCTCGGCTGTTTCCAGAGCCTCGAAGTAGCTCCGGGACGGAAGGGCGCAATGCATTAGATAAGCCATGATAATCCTCCTGATTTCTGTCGTGAGACGACAGGAGGTGCGCGCGATGGTCTTGTGCATCCCGGGTCAGGGATCGCCCGAATGGGCGACCGCGATAGCGGCGGTGGGGGTAACGATTTTGTTCGCTGCCGGATGCAATCCGGTGGCGGGCAAAATGGTGGGGCCCCGCCGTCCTTGAGGCGGGAGGCGCAAGGCCATCATGCTGGGAGAACCGTGAGCAAGAACCCACCACCTCCGCCCAATATCAAACATCCCCTGCGTGCGAATTGCCTTTCCTACACCCCGAGGACGCGGGCATGGGAACAACCGGGGAGCAGATCCGAGGGGCACAAAAGGACAAGTAACATGCCCCGAAACAGGAGCGCGATTGCAGCCCTGCAAAAGCTCGAAGCAGACCGCGAGGCGCTCAACGCCAAACAGCGCGAGCTCGAAGTACAAGCGGCCAGAGAACTCGGCGAAATCATCCTGGGAAGCGGCCTCGAGAGCTTCTCGAAGAAGGGCCTGAGGAAGGTTGCCGAAGAGCTCGGGAAACTCGGCGAGGATGCCGCGATCGAGAAATTGACGGGGCGCGGTTCAACCCGTGCTTCGAATGCAGCGCCGGGAACCAAGTAACCCCAGAAGAAGAGGCCCTGCCGCTTGCGGCAGAGCCTCTTCGTAAGGGGGATGATCGGGATCGATGTCAGTCGATATCGGGAGCGTCGGTGTTGTCGTTGTCGTCGCTCGACCCGTTGCCGCGGGAGAGGAAGTCGACCTTGTCGGCGAGGATCTCGGTGCCGTAGCGCGTGACCCCGTCCTTGTCCTCCCACTGGGTGTAGTGGATGCGGCCCTGCACGCTGACCAGCTGGCCCTTGGAGCAGTATTGGCCGACGGTCTTGGCGAGGCCGTTGAAGCAGGTCACCCGGTGGAACTCGCTTTCCTTGGCAGTGTAGCCGTTCTCGTCCTTGTAGGTCTTGCCGTCCTTGTCCCGTGCAGGGCGATCGGTGACGACGGTGATCCCGGTGACATTGGTGCCGCCCTTGGTCTCGCGGGTGTCCGGATCGCGAGCGATGCGGCCGGTGAGGATTGCGATATTGGTCATGGGTGTATTCCTTCAGTTCCTCAAACCGGAGACCATCTCCGGCTTGCGAACATCCAGAAGAAGCAGGGCATGGGAGGACTGCACCGCAGGCCAGAAGGGCCGAAGGGGAACCTGTTCATGACGGGTGGTGCGGGCAGGCGCGCGAAGCGCGACCACACGGCCGGAAAGGAACGGGTTGCTGTCCTCAGCTGACCTGATTCAGGACTGTTCGCGAAGAAAGCCGGATGGGTATCGGGTGCGGGCTTGAAGGTGCCAAGACCCTACTGCAATCAGCCTGCTCCATCGCCTTCCGATGCCGCCAGTAGATCCATGAAGTTGCGGGCTGCTTCCCGGTCTTCCTCGTTCTCGAACGCCACATCGAGATCGGGGGCGGACCCGAACATGTGCAGGAACGACCACAATGCAAAGCGCTTGCCCCGATCCTTCTCAAGGCCGAGATCGACCCGGCAATGTTCAATGCCGGCTGCAAAGGTGTCGGGGGCAACCCCGGAAAGGTCGCTGGTGGCAAAGTAGCGCTGCAGCAGATCGTCAAGTTGCATGACCGGTTCATAGTCGGGTCGGCGCTGAATGCACATCCATGCAATTCAGATGAAGATGATGAAGGGCCCCTCAGGACCCAGGAGAAGTGCCCAAGAGGCCGCGACGATCTACCACGGTGATCCGGCGCGTCTTAGCATCGATCACCAGTCGTTCGGTGACGCCATTGCCCGGAAAGGCGACGACATAACGCGGATTGAGCGAAAGCATCTGCTCGTTGCGCTTGAACCCGGCGCGGGCACCAAGTCGACGATCGAGCGAATAGGTCAGCTGCTGGACTTCGCGGCGCTCGGCCCAGCTCGCGGCGAGGCGATCGGCACCCTTGCCGTCGCCGCCATGGACCAGGAAGAGATCGGGAACCACATCGCGAACCTTGTCCAGCGTCGCCCAGATGTTGTCCGCATAGGTGCGCGCGTCCTCGGCGCTCTCGAAGCTCTGGCGACCACCGGCGAAGATGATTGGAGTTCCCTCCGGGATGAGGGCATGACGCCGGTTCTCGGCGCGTGCGCGGAGGAAATCGCGGGCATCGATTACGGCCGAGGTGAGGTGGCGCGAATGGCTGGTCCGCGAGCCGGAAACGGGCTTCCACGAGGAACCGGTCTCGTCGCGATAGAGTGCTGCCGCAGCCTCGCGCATCTGCTCGAAGGCCAGCATGCTCGCTTCGGCAGCCTGCGCGCGCTCAACCTGCTCTTCCAGATTGCTCGAATGCACTTCGGAGCCATCGGTTGATGCTAGAAGAACCCGGATTTCGTCGCTGGCCCGGTCGAGCTGAGCGGACTTCCGGCTGGCGGCACGGTGAAAGAGATTGACCACGCCCCAGGCAATGTCCTCGGCATCAGCCTCCAAGGCCGTATCCGAAAACATCGCGAAAAGGTCGGACCATACGGCGCCAAGCGTCTGGTCGATCGCGTCCTCGCAGGGAAAGTCGGTTTCGTTGAAGGGGGCTGGCCTGATGCTAAGGCCCGAGAGATCGAGACCGTTCAATTGGTCGATGAAGCTGTCGTACATTGGTTGTCTCCTGATCGCGGGGACAAGGAGAGGAGGCTCCATTGCCTCGGCCCTGTCCGCCGGAGCCTGATCAGGGCCGGGACAAGGGGCGTGACGCACCGCGTAGCGGGAAACCTGCGGCCCTAGGCTGGCGCGGGCAACACGGGCCGACGGGCCGCAGGTTGCGGCGCGCCCCGACCGGCCCAAGGGCCTCTCCCGGCGGGCAGGGATGAGGCAGGATCAGGGCACGGTGTCGCAAGCAGATCGGGAGCGCTCGAAGATCGCTTCGCCATTCGAGAACCGACCGACCAAGCGCAGCTCACCGAACAGGTCGATGAACCGTCCCGACACCTGGCCGAGCCATTGCCGTGCCCTTGCAGTTCGTGGGACGTAGAAGTCCGCCTCCCAGTAATGGGAATCATCGCGTTCGGCGAGCCAGATCGCGGCGAGCCCGCAATAGGTCGATATGCCGCAATCGGCGAAGGCGTTTCGCAGGAGGATGCGATCCTCGCGGCCGCGCCATCCATCGAAGCGTTCAAAGGAAGGAAAGGCCGCTTTCGTGGTATCGATGATCTCGTCGACGAGGCACTCGTAGGCCCAGTCGACATCTTCGTCTTCGCCGTCGTCAAGCAAGCGAAAGGCTACCACGGAGCCGGATGGATAGCTGACAGAACGTCCCATCTACGGTCTCCTGCTCAGGCTGCGTCAGCGAGATTCATGTCGGGATCGCTTTCACGGGATTGATGACCCCCAAGGTCAAGCAACAGGCTGGCCGCTTCCTCGGCCTTGGCTGCAGCGGTCAGGATCGCGCGCTCGTCCGATTTGAGGATCTTGAGCCAGGACGCGATGTAGCTGGCGTGATGGTCCAGGTGGGTGACCGGAAGCCCCAGTTCAGCGCCGAGAATAGCCGAGGACAGTTCGGCGATCAGTTCTTCGGCAGCATAGGCCTCGCTGCCGAAGCGGTTCTTGAGATCGCGGTCGAGCCGCGAGGAATGCCCCGTCCAGTGCGACAGCTCGTGCGCGAGTGTCGCGTAGTAGTGGTCGTAGGCTTCGAACAGTTCGGCTGGCGGCATGGTGACGCGGTCGGGCAGCGGTTCGTAATAGGCCTGCGCACCATGATGGCGCAGGTTGGCGCCCACTTGGGCGAAGAAGGCATCAAGCCGCTCTTCGCGCCCTTCGGGCTCCAGCGCGGCAATCAGCGGCTTGGGATGATAGAACTCGGGGAGGCCATCGCACTGGTCGGCGTTGAACACGGTATAGGCCTTGAGTACGCGCCGGCTTTCGGAGTCGGCCTCACCTTCGGCGTTCTCGACCTCCTTGGTGTAGCTCTTGTAGCAGATCGCGATGGTCGATTTCTCATCCTTGCGGACCTGTCCCCCGAGCTTCTGGCACTGGCGATAGGTCATCCAGTATGGCGAGGCGTAGCCACAGCCATCGGCCACCATCCACAACCAGAAGGTATTCATGCCGCGATATGGTGTCCCGCAGGAACGTAACGGCCGCGAAACTGGCACACCGCGCCACGGCTTGACCCAGGGTTTTGTGCCTTGCTCAAGTTTTTCGATGATAGCGGCGGTGATGCGCTCGGCAGGCGAGGTCGAAGCACTGCGGCGATACTTGGTCATGAGAGGTCTCCTGATCGCCGGAACGGGCATGTCCCGGCTCAGGAAGAGCAAAGCTCCCTCACCTCTCGTTTAATGATGGTCGCTTTGCGCCCTAATTTCGGCCATTACGGGCTTAGCTGTTCCTTACTCAAAGCAACCATCCGCACGAAGGTGACCGAAGGCACCCTTCACACGGGTGGGGTCGCAAGCTCAATCCTTGCCGCGCTCACCATCTTTTCATAGCTGGATGGATGGCCCCACCACTCCGGTCAGGGATATTTTTAGCTATATACCCCTCACCCCACTCCAGTTCCGACCTTGAGCCTCCTGCGCCGGTGAACAGCCGCATTCTTCCGGTCGGTCCAAGATGGATCCACAATGGCCGCCTCGCTGAGCTTGCCGATGAGGGAGGGAAGGACCTTCATCTTGTCCTCGACAGTGGAAGCGGCCGCCTCCACCTGCTCGAGCTCGGCAATGCCCTTCGCGCGGCGGTGCGGGACCTCCCGACCGCGCCGCGTCTTTGCGATGCCAGTCAGCACCCGTGGTTGACCGGGTGAGAAGGACTTCGCCTTATGGGCCTTTAAACCATATCGAGCGATGATCTTTCGCGCCGCCTGTTGGCACTTCCGATTGGCGAACACGCCAGTGATAGACATATCATCGACATAGACCGTGAACTCGCAACCGCGCTCGACAGCGAGCGCCGCGATTTCATCGAACATCGGCTTGTAAGCCCAAAACGATAGGATGGTGCTGGCATTGCCGCCGGTCGGCAGATGGCCATCGTATGTAAACAACTGCTTAGCCCGGGCCGCCACGTCCGACGGGTACTCGAGCACGTCCTCGAAGAAGCGCTGGACGTGGTGCGAGCTCGAGGAGGGAAAGAACTTTTTGATATCAAGCTTAATGCAGGCCTTGTCCGCCGTGTGCGCGTTCGCATTGGTAATATAGGAGCGGCCCTTCACACCTGAATGGAGATAGTCGGGGGTCTCGATTTGAGCGAGCAACCGCGCAAAGCGTTGGTGAATGAGCTTGAGTTGCGGCTTCGGCTCCTCGATCATTCGCGGGGCCTTCCCCTCCACCTGCGCGAGGGGGCGGACGAGATAATTCTCGTCACCCCATCGGACCAGCCGCTCGAGCGCGGTGGGCGTCACCATGAGGATGTTTGCGAGACGGCGCGGCGAGGTGAGCCGAAAGAGAGCGCTTGCCTTGAGGGGGACCCGCTTATGCGTGCTCATGCTCGTCCCGCTCGGCCGTCACAGTCGAAATCCAGTCGAGCATCTTGAGAGTCTTGCCCGCCACGAATGTGCGCGTCTTTTCCGCAGGCGAAGGGTTTGCCGCCTGTTCCGCGAAGAACATGAGCGACGATAGCGGGATGGAAAACGCCTCCGCGTACTTCTCCAGCACCTCCATAGTCACCTTTTTATCGCCGCGCTCGAGCTCTGTGATGTACGACTTCGAGAGCCCGACGCGATCTGCGGTCTGCGTCTTATTCAGGTCATGGAACACCCGAACCAGTCGCAGCGCCTCGTTCAGCATCATGCGTCCTTTCTGTAATGACGCCTAGAAGTGACGGAACATCTCGAAGACAGCGCTGACCAGTTTCACGATGGCTTCCGCCATCTTGATCAGCGACATCAGGACAAGGCGGTTCCGCAGAACCTTGTCGAGGCTCCACCGCACTGCTTTCGCAATGCGCCGGACCGCCTGCCGTCCGTACTTCCACAACCCGGCGTCTGGGCTCTTTTTCGGCAAATGAGCCATCATAGTGCTCCCAGACTGTCGTCCGACCGAATTGCCGAACGATCTGCACTCAGTCCGAGAGCGGATCAGGGCTGCGGTTTTGCTTCTAGGCGCACACTGCACACAAGAAATTCGAACAAACGAATAACTGCATACCGGGACCATCTTCGTTCCTCCGACGCCGAGACGCCGAAACGAGAGCTGGCAAAGTGGTAAAGGCCTAACTGGGACCTTCACTGGCGGCGGACCGCCATGCTTCTAGTGCATCTCCATTACCCAAACGCTGAAATTAATGTAAGTCGGCAGTTCGCCAAATACAAGCGAAAGTTCGCTGTTAGCGAACTTATCCACAACGGGCCTCGTCCCAGTGCCGCGCGAACTCCGGGTCCCGCTCGCGTTCATCTTTGAAGATCTGCACCGCACTATACTGGGCCAGGCGCGCGGACTGGCGGCCCGGGCCGCACGAACGAGGATGCCGTGGCGGGAGAAATCGGCCAGAAAGGCCTTCTTGCGGCGGTCGGTCAACTTTATGGCCGGAGGGTAGGTGGCGCGGCCAACGGCACGAACGGGGAAGCATTGATCGCACGGCACATGAGGATGTGATGAGGAAATTTCACTCATCATTATTGCAGCTGTGCTGGCCGTTCGCTATATGGGTTTGGTTGCGGGTTCCAAACCGCAAGTCATCTTCAGCCAGCGGCGTGTCCATAGCGCCGCGAAGCACGTGTCCTACCACAGCTCGATAGAACACAAAGTGCTGACATCCCTGAGCAATTTAGGAGTCTATGTGCATGAACTTTCGTCGATTTTGGGATTGCTGACCAATAGAGCGCATCACTCACAGCAATTCTGAATAAACGGTCGCCAATTATGTTGGCGATTACATCATCCCGAGACAGTAGTTGCTCGTCTTGGTGCAGTAGAGCCTGATAGTGAATTTGGATCACGTCTTGGCGAGGCTCGGGGTGATGGTGGAGTAACTACTGGTCGCAGAAGGCCGTGGTCCGCACCCGAAAGGGAAGCGGAATGGCGAAGTACAAGGTGACCATTGGCAAGCCCTTTGCTGTCGATGGCGTTGAGATTGAAGATGTCGAGGCGGTCGAGCGTCTCGCCGCAATCGATGACCGTCGCGGATTGGCGCGCGCTCAGGCTCGGCTCACGTATGGTGTGCTCGGGGTCTTTGTCGTGGCGATGGTGATTGCCGCGTTCATGGGTTGGCAGGATGGCACATTCGACGAACTGTATGCCGTCTGGAGCGCAGGCGGTTTCTGGGCGGGGCTCGTCCTCGGCCGGTATTTCAAGAAGGACTGAAGGCACACGCATGCCCAGAGGGCAAACAGGCACAGATGGCGCTGCCAAGCGCATCCAGATGGACATGCCACCGCGATCTGTGGAGCGGCTAAAACGTCTGCAGGAAGTGACCGAAGCGGCGTCCTACGCTGAGGTCATGAAAAATGCGCTGCGCCTGTACGAAGCCTTGATCGAAGAGGTCGAGGCCGGCAACGAGATAATGGTCAAGCGCGGCAAAGACATCGTTCCGCTCCTTATCTTGTCGGCCTGATGGCGAGCGCTGGTATGCTGGAAACCATAGCTGATGGAGCCATCGCGGTGGGATACGCAATCGGCCATTGGATTTACGATTTTCAAACGCTCATAACTGGCGCTGCTGCCATCGGCGCAGCTTGGTACGCGGGAGCTCCGGTCTGGCGCCAGCTAAAGGATAGTAATCTTCAAACCCGCATCATGCATCGCGAGACGCTTGCGATCCGCCTGCGTGAAGCCGAGGAGCGCGCCGCCCGAGTTGCGAAAGCGATAGACGAACCTCTGTGGCAAGCGCAGCGGGTTACAAGCGACGCTTTAGGGGAGCCGATCGAAATTGGCGAACATGACGCGCACGGCGTAGAGCAAATGATCCTTGGCACACTCGACTGGTATCTGGAGGCGCTGGAAGGCACCGAGGATGCGCGGATCGAAGAGGCGAAGGCCGCGCTGAAGGCGGCGCTTGAAGACCTGACCGATATCCTCAGCGACGTGCATTGGCCTGCCCACAACGATCAGTCCGGCGAGGACTATTCGATGAGCGATGAACAATGGACCGAGGTATTGCGAAAGGCTGATGAAGGCGCGACGCTCGCTACAGGCAAAGTTAGCGCTGCTTGGGCAGCGAACCGCGCCCTTAAAGATGCGCAACGAGAATACATAGAAAGATTGCGATTACAGGTCGCAGCTCTGGACCAGAGCATCGCCCAAAACACCTAAACGCCACCCCTCGCTGCTGCCCCTTTTCGAATGGCCGCTGCGCCCCTTTGAAACGATGGAATGGCAGCGGGCGGCCCTGCTCTCGCATAGGATAGGGTTCACTCGGAGCGGCTGGATTTGGCTGGCTCAGCACCAAAGCTAACTGTCTCAAGACGGCCCAAACTTAGTCAGTTGCTAGCCTGCCGTGTTACGCATTCCAGCCGCGGTGAAAAACATCGTAGTTCTTGTTCGCTGGTGCCGGTGCAATCGCCCAAAGGGGACGTTTACCCTTCCCGACACCTAGCGCCGCCTTCATCTGCGCGGCGTCAGTGTCGGTGTAATCTACGCAGCCCTCATAAGCTGTCTCGCGGCGGCTATTGAAGAAGGGGATGACGCCGTACTTATCGGCGAACCAATCTATTAAGTCGGCCTCGACATACTTGAACATGTCAGTGACGTTCTTGCGCCGAGTTCGGCAGACGCGGATTTCAATGCGCACGTCTTTCCCGAAACCGTCGATCTCGTGGAGCCATCTCCGAAGGTGCGAGGACAGTCTGCCGAGGGCGGATCCGCGTCCGATGTATAGCACTGGCGACCGCCTGAGCGGATAAGCGATCACGAAGTCGCCTTTCATGCGGATGACATATACGCACCGCTTGAGATCTGCGGCGCCATAACCCTGCGCATCCAGTGCCTCGACTAATTCCCTCCGAAGGGTCTTCACTATCGCGGCCTCGCTTCCCAGCGAGCGGTCCGGCCTGAGCTCTATGTGCTCGAGCCAAGCCATATCGACTTGCGGCTTCGCCAAGACAATTTACCCCTTTCGCCACGGCTAGTCGGCTCAACCGCTGGGACCTTACCTTCGCCAAAATCCCTGTCTACCTTTGGACTGATGGTTGACCCGTACCGCTGCGAGATGATGTTCCCGCGGTTCCATGGCAATGGCGCGAGTCGGGTCAAAGACAGAGAATGTGAGAGTCGAATGGCAGCTGCGCTCGTTCCGGCAACCAAGACCAGAC
>TARA_R110002072_G_scaffold98804_2_pt1 | contig 55724 bp, 63 predicted proteins | sample TARA_R110002072 | Tara Oceans TARA_R110002072 (sample SAMEA4397118) | marine metagenome | biome: Polar Biome; feature: [SRF] surface water layer (ENVO:00010504); material: water (ENVO:00002006), including particulate matter (ENVO:01000060) such as... | depth 5 m | reverse complement strand
TTAAACTATGGCAAAACAACTAGGATACGCATGTATAAATATGACTCTCGGAGAAGAAGGCATATCATGCAACAGAACAATGATACGCAAAACATTTGATGCAAAAGGTATTGACTATGCATCTGAATTAATTGTAAGTAATATGAAAAATCTATTACAGCTAATTCATTGGAATAATGAAAACAATATAAAGGTATATCGCATGTCAAGCAATATGTTTCCATGGATGTCTGAATATGAATTCAAAGATTTACCAGATTACCAAGAAATTTGTGAACTACTAGCAGCCGTAGGTAAGCTTGCAATGGATAATAATCAACGTCTATCCTTTCATCCCGGACAGTTTTGTGTATTGGCTTCACCAAATGAAACAGTTGTACTTAATGCAATGAATGAACTTAATAAGTCTGCACAAATCATGGATCTCATGGGTCTACCAAAGTCTCGTATGTCAAAAATAAATATACATGTAGGTGGTGCATATGGAGATAAAAAATCTGCACTTGACAGATTTTGCAAAAACTATTTACGTACATCATCTTCAGTTCAAGCCCGTCTTACTGTAGAAAACGACGATAAAGCAAGTATGTATTCAGTATCAGATTTATATTGGGGAGTATACAAAGTAGTTGGTATACCTATTGTATTCGATTATCATCATCACCAATTTTGTACTGGAGATTTGACAGAAGAAGAAGCATTAAGAGTTGCTGCAAAAACATGGGGTAATGTAAAACAATGCACACACTATTCAGAATCTAGACGTAGAGAACAAACTCTTGTTGTAGAAGAACTAATGTCAAAAAATAATATAACAGAACAAACACTACAAGATTGGCCAACTATTGCAAAGATGCATAAAGAAGTCAGTAAAATAAAAGTACAAGCACACTCAGATTATATTGTTGACGAAATTAATGACTATGGACTAGATATTGATGTAGTTGTAGAATCAAAAGCAAAAGAATTAGCTGTACAAAGCTATTTAAAAAAATATGAAAATACCTTACAAAAAGTTTTATAGTGTAAGATATTTTTATTATATTAATTATTAATTAAACAAAAACGGAGAAAAAAATGGCAATTGACTTAGATGCAATTAGACGCAAACTCGGAGATTTACAATCTCAAACAACAAGGACTTCCCACTTATGGAAACCAAGTCCAGGAAAAAATCAAGTAAGGATTGTACCTTACCAACACAACAAAGATAATCCTTTTCAAGAATTATTCTTTCACTATGACTTAGGTAAAAAGAACTATCTTTCGCCTGTTACATTTGGTGAACCAGATCCAGTTGTAGAATTTTCAGAAAAACTAAAATCAACAGGAAATTCAGATGATTGGAAGCTTTCTAAAAAACTAGAACCAAAAATGAGAACTTATGTTCCTGTTTTAGTTACAGGACAAGAATCAGAAGGTGTTAAATTATGGGGATTTGGTAAGCAAGTATATACTGAACTATTAGGATTCATTACAGATCCAGATTATGGAGACATTACAGACTTAGGTTCAGGTAGAGATATAGTAGTAGACTTTACTCCATCTGAAGGAGCTGGAACTTATCCAAAAACTACAATTCGTGTTAAACCAAATCAAACACCAGCTACAACTGATAAAGCTATAGCTGAAAAAATTATGACTGGACAAGAAGATATTTTTAATATTTTTAAGAAAGTTTCATATGATGATTTGAAAAAAGCATTAGAAGAATGGCTAGATCCTAGTACAGATGGTGAAGTAGCAACTGACTTGCCTTGGGAAAATAATAACCAAGCAAAAGTAGCAACTGCAACCTCAACTGCAACTGCTGTAAAACCAGCATCAACAACAAAAAGCACAGACGATATATCAGCAGCGTTTGATGACTTATTTAATCAATAACGGAGAGAAAAAATGACTGAAGAACAAATGAAAAAGCATGACAATATGGTACGTGCACTAGCAAAAGAACTAGAAGGTAGAGGACAAATGCACGGTATAGTTTTAGAACTAATCACTGGACTTTTAAAATCTATTCGCGAGGCAAAGTAATATGGGAAATCAAGAAAAAGACGCATTAGCAGAACAACTAGCGAGTTCTTTAAATAAAAAATTTAAAGATTATAAGGTTGCTTATTTTCTTGACGGATCCGAAGATACTCCAACAGACTTAACTGAGTGGATATCGACAGGCTCATCTATGTTAGATTTGTGTATATCAAATAGACCCAATGGAGGAATACCAGTTGGTAGAATTACCGAAATAACTGGATTAGAAGCTTCAGGAAAGTCTCTAGTTGCTGCACAAATATTAGCAAATACACAAAAGAAAGGTGGATTAGCTGTTTACATTGATACTGAAAATGCAATAAATGAGGAATTTTTACAAGCATTAGGTATTGATACTACAAAATTACTTTATATTCAATTGGAAACAGTTGAAGATATATTTGAAGTAATGGAAAATATCATTTTAACTGTTAGAGAAGGTGAAAAAAATAGATTAGTGACAATAGCCGTAGATTCTGTGGCTGCAGCAACTACTAAAGTAGAACAATCTGCAGATTATAGTAAAGACGGTTGGGCAACTAGTAAAGCTATTGTATTATCAAAAGCAATGCGTAAAATCACAAACATGATTGGACGACAAAGAATTGCATTGGTATTTACAAACCAACTTAGACAGAAAATGGGAGTTATGTTTGGAGATCCTTGGACTACTTCTGGTGGAAAAGCTATTGCATTTCACGCTAGTTGTAGACTAAGGCTGAAACCAGCCGGACAAATAAAGGCAACTGTTAATGGTCAAGCTCAAACTGTAGGTATTAAAACAAAATGTGTAGTTGTTAAAAATCGTATGGGACCACCATTAAGAACTGCAGAATTCGATATTTATTTTGATAGTGGAATAGATGATCTTGGTAGTTACCTTACAATTATGAAAGCATATAAATTGATTAAGCAAGGTGGATCATGGTATACTTACACAAAAGCAGATGGAACTGATTGGAAATGTACTTCAAAAACTTGGAAATCTACGTTATTAGAAGACGAAGAACTAAGAAAAGAAATATATAATCTTATTTGCGACACATTGATAATGGACTACAAAAGTGAAGACCTAGGTATTGACGATGTAGAAATATCAACTGAACCAATTCCGGAAGGATAGCAGCAAAACTGTATATCCAATAATTGCAAGGACTCAGTTGAAAAATTGGGTCCTTGCTTTTTTACTGTTAATAACTTTTCTTAAAATAACTAACCAGAATTTTTTTATGTCAACAAAATTGGTTATATTTAACATATAAATAATAAATATGAAAGACAGATACAAAGAACTACTACAAGGTCTCAAAGAAGACACAACTACAAAGCATCAAAATGATAGAATTTTAATCATCGACGGATTAAATACATTCATTAGAAGTTTTGCAGTAAACCCGAGTACAAATGAAGATGGTATACATGTTGGCGGTATGACTGGATTTATGCACTCAATAGGATATGCAATTAGAAACATAAGACCTACTAGAGTTATTATTTGTTTTGATGGTAAAGGTGGTAGCCAAAGACGCAGAAAAATATTTCCAGACTATAAAGGAAATCGTAGAGTAAGAAAGCATTTAACAAGAGCAAATACCTTTCAATCTATAGATGATGAAAGAATTTCTATGAGTCAACAGATGAATAGACTAACTCAATATCTAGAAACTTTACCATTAACAACTTTAGCACCAGAAAATATAGAAGCTGATGATGCAATGGCATACATTTGTCAACAAGTATATCCAAAAAGTCAATGCATCTTAATGTCTACAGATAGAGACTTTTTACAACTTGTATCTGACAGAGTACAAGTATGGTCTCCAACAAAGAAAAAAATGTATGCTAGAGATACTATTAAAGAAGAATTTGGCATAGAATCAAAAAATTTTATAATACTTAAATGTATAACTGGAGATGGATCTGATAATATTCCAGGAATTAGAGGAGCTGGTACAAAATCTTTACAAAAAAGACTACCTATTCTTTTTGAAGAAAAACAAATTGAATTATCCGATGTTCTTTCATATATCAATGAACATGGAGATAATACACAATTATCTAAAGCATTACAAGATTCTAAGGAAATGTTAGAAACAAATCACAAACTAATGCAATTACAAGATGTAGACATATCAGGATATTCTAAAGAATCTATATTAAATATTGTAAAATCTGATATACCTAGATTAAATAAAACAGAATTTGAAAAAATGATATTAGAAGATCACCTAAATGGAATATTTAAAAATCCTTCTCTTTGGCTAAGAGATTCATTCTTACCATTAGATAATATCATAGGAAAGTAATATGAACAAAGACAAATTAAGCAATTTTGGATACAGCTTTCAATGTAAATTGATAGCTTCTCTATTTAAAGATAGGGTATTTTTACAACAAATTATAGATATATTAGATCCATCGTATTTTGAATCAGAAGCCAATATAAGTATTGTACAGACAATCAAAGACTATTTTCACGAATACAAATCACCACCAACTATGGAAGTGATGTCTGTAAAAATAAAAGAAATAGACAACGACATGTTGAAAACACAAGTTGTAGAACATCTTAAAGATTCATATAAACAATTAGATGCTCCAGACTTAGAATTTGTAAAAGAACAAACTATAAAGTTTTGTAAAAACCAGGTACTTAAGTCTGCAATTATGGAATCTGTTAATCTTCTTGCAAGAGGAGAGTTTGAACAAATTAAAATGACAATTGATGAAGCTATGAAAGCTGGTTTAGAGCGAGCAATTGGACACGAATATATTGAAGATATAGATGCAAGATATTTAGAATCAGTTAGGAACACTGTAACAACCGGATGGGATGTTGTAGACGACGTAGCAGATGGTGGACTAGGTAAAGGTGAACTTGGTGTATTTGTTGCACCATCAGGTATTGGAAAGTCATGGGCCCTAGTAAATGTAGGAGCAGCTGCAGTTAAAGCTGGTTTAAATGTAATACACTATACTCTTGAGTTAAATGAAGCCTATGTGGGATTAAGATACGACGCTGTATTAAGTGGAATTCAAGCACAAGAACTTAAGTATCACATAGACGAAGTTAAAGAAATTGTTGGAAAATTAAAGGGTAAATTGATTGTAAAATATTATCCAACTAAAGGTGGAACTGTAAATACATTGGCAAGTCATATTGAAAAAGCAAGAATGCAAGGGTTCGATCCAGATCTAATAATAGTAGATTATGCAGATTTATTACGAGGACATGGTAAAGAAGTACGACATGAACTTGGTAATATTTATGAAGACCTAAGAGGTCTAGCTGGTGAACAAGAAATACCATGCTGGACAGCCTCACAAGCAAATAGATCAGCACTTAGTGACGACATTATTGGAGCAGAAAAAATTGCAGAATCATATGCAAAAATAATGACAGCAGATCTTGTTATATCATTGAGTAGAAAAATAGAAGACAAACTAGCCAATACTGGAAGATGGCATATAATTAAAAATAGATTTGGACAAGATGGAATTACTTTTCCTAGTATGATGAATGCAAGTAATGGTCAAATAAACATACATGCACCAGACTCACTAGACGGTCAAGATGTACAAGCAGACATGAACAACCATTCTGAATATCTTAGAAAAGTTTTAAAAAGTAAGTATGATTCTGAAAATTTAACCACAACAAAAGAATCTTAAATATGTATATATCGATATTTATTATAGACTGGCAGAAGCCGGTCATTTTTATCTAATATCAAAAAATAATAAAGGGAAAGCGCAATATGGAAGTATCAAATCAAATACTATCAGAAATAACAGTTTATATGAAGTACGCAAAATACGTACCAGAGTTAAATAGAAGAGAAACTTGGGAAGAGTTGGTGACAAGAAATAAAGAAATGCACCAAAAGAAATTTCCAATGTTAAAGGATGAAATAGAAGAAAAATATAAATTAGTATACGATAAAAAAGTACTTCCATCAATGAGAAGCTTACAGTTTGGTGGTAAACCAATTGAAATTTCTCCAAATAGAATTTACAATTGTGCATATCTTCCTATAGATTCTATTGACGCTTTTAGTGAAACAATGTTTTTGCTATTAGGCGGTACAGGTGTTGGATATTCTGTACAAAGACATCATGTTGAAAAATTACCAGCAATATCTAAACCTTGGCCAAAAAGAAAAAGAAGATTTTTGATTGGAGATTCTATAGAAGGATGGGCAGATGCAGTAAAAGTTTTAATGAAATCATATATGAATGGTGGAGGAAGTAGAGTAGACTTTGACTTTTCAGACATTAGACCAAAAGGTGCACAACTTGTAACATCAGGTGGAAAAGCTCCAGGTCCTCAACCACTTAAAGAGTGCATATTAAAAATTAAAGGAATATTAGAACAAAAAGAAACAGGACAATATTTAACTACTTTAGAAACACATGATATTGTGTGCCACATAGCAGACGCAGTTCTTGCTGGAGGTATTAGAAGAGCTGCTCTTATTAGTTTATTTAATGCCGATGATGACCAAATGATTGGTTGTAAAAGTGGTAACTGGTGGGAATTGAATCCACAAAGAGGTAGAGCCAATAATTCTGCAGTTTTAATGAGACATAAAATTACAAAGGAGTTTTTTATGGATTTATGGAAACGTGTAGAACTATCTGGAGCTGGTGAACCTGGTATATATTTAAACAATGACAAGGATTGGGGAACTAATCCGTGCTGTGAAATAGCATTGAGACCAAATCAATTTTGTAACTTGTGTGAAGTAAATGTTTCAAATATAGAATCACAAGAAGACTTAAATGAAAGAGTAAAAACAGCTGCATTTGTAGGAACACTTCAAGCTGGTTATACTGAATTCCACTATCTCAGACCAATATGGCAAGAAACAACTGAAAAAGAAGCATTAATCGGTGTATCTATGACTGGAATTGGAAGTGGAACGGTACTAGGATATGACATGAAAAAAGCTGCAAGTGTTGTTAAACGAGAAAATTCTAGAGTTGCAAAAATTATAGGAGTTAATCCATCTGCAAGAACAACTACTGTAAAACCTGCAGGTACTACTTCGCTAGTACTAGGCACGTCATCAGGTATACATGCATGGCATAATGACTATTACATTAGAAGAATAAGAGTAGGTAAAAACGAATCTATATATCCATACCTTAGAGATAACCATCCAGCGCTAGTTGAAGATGAATTTTTTAGAGCCCACGATACAGCAGTAATTCAAGTTCCTCAAAAAGCTCCAGCTGGATCTATTTTAAGAACAGAGTCACCTTTTAGTACATTGGAAAGAGTAAAAAAGATAGCAAAAGAATGGGTAAAACCTGGACATAGAAACGGTTCAAATTCTCATAATGTATCTGCGACAATTTCATTAAAGGATAACGAATGGGATATGGCAGGAGAATGGATGTGGGAAAATAGAAATCATTATAATGGATTATCTGTATTACCTTATAATGGTGGAACATATACACAAGCACCATTTGAGGATATTGAAAAGAAAAAATATGACGAAATGATGAAGTCATTAAGTGATGTAGATTTATCAAAGGTTATAGAAATAGAGGATAACACAGATCTTTCTGGCGAACTAGCATGTGCAGGAGGAAGTTGTGAAATCACATAGAGATTGGATACAAGAGTTATACGTTAAGGAGTTTATAAAACCAAAACTTCACCCTAACGATTTTTATTGGGATGAAGGAGTAATGGTAATGACTGAACATTATCATTTAAGGCGAGGAACCTGTTGTGGTTCCGGGTGTAGACATTGTCCGTATGAAAAACATAACCGAACTGAACAAACAGCTTCACCTTCTAAAAAAGGAAATAGCTAAGTATCAAGATGCATGTAATCATGATACTGAATGTATAAAAGCCTTGGCAAATAATGAGGTTAAAGTTGTATGTAAGAAATGTGATAAAAATTTAAGATGGCCATCACAAAAAGAATTAACTGACTGGTTAAAAAAATGAAATACGTTATAGGAAATAATTTAGTCGCAACAATGGCAACATATCTTTTGCCAAATGTAAAACACTTGAAATCACCATCTCCAGACTTGGATATTTGGAATATAGAAACATCTTATATTCCATATTATTGTCTAGATTTTGTAGCTTCAGTTTTTCCAGGCGCAAAGCTTACTAAATATGAATTAAGAACCATGTATGATATGCGAGCAACCTTATCTGCAGTTAAACCAAAAAACTTTGACCAAATATATAAGTTATATACTAGAGGAAAAGTTAATGTCGAAAAAGAATATCTTAGAACTATATCTGAATCTTTAGATGTAATTTCAATAAATGGAGAATCTCCGTTAAATTCACTAATTATTCTATATGATGAACTTCAAAAGCTGACAAAAAACAAAGTTGAAGAAACAACTATAAAAGAAATAGATGCATCCCAAAAGCTAATAAAACTAGAAGATGGAATAGAATATGTATATGATAAATTATTATACACTAGTGATTTACCTAGCTTATTGAGTCTTGATTCTAAAAAAACTGTTGAATATTCTATTGAACAAAACTATGCAAATAATGAAGCTTTTTCACTACCTGTTGTAGATAAATATGTTTATAGGTGCAAATTAGAAAATGAAAATGATGTTGAAATATCAAAAATATTTAATCAAATAGCCACAGTTGGAAAGCCTTGGTTTAGAAAGGTATATTATAATGGAAGTGTAGTTTATGAATCACTTAAGCAAATATTTGATGAAAAAATAGAAGGAAATACTGTGCAAGAATATATTGAAGAATCACAAATAACAAGCACACTAGGAATAACAAAGGTTACAGGAATTGACTTACTTGGAAAAAGCACTGAATGGAATAATTCAGTAGGATTTGGACATGTAATCCGTAGATGCAATTCATTACTTGAATATTACGGAGATGATGAAAAAAACCATAAAATAATTTTTCCAGGTCAAGAAAATTTATTATATTAACATATATGAAAAAATACGATAATCTACATGACTGTTTTCAGTCAAACTTACAGAATATTACCTATAATGGTAATAAAGTTATGAGCAATAATAGTGCACAAACTGAGCTATTGTTTCAATCTATGGAAATAACAGATCCAAGAAAACTATCCATTGACCATCCTTCAAGAAAATTTAATCCTGTATATTCAGTTTTAGAATTTTTATGGTATCTATCGGCCCATAAAAAAACTAATAATATTGGCAAATGTGCAAATATATGGTTAAAAATACAAGACGACCAAGAAGAAGTAGAATCTAACTATGGCACATACATTCTTGGAGAACAATGGGATTGGATATTAAATGAATTATCTAATGATAAAGACTCAAGACGATGTACAATTGTAATCCATCAACCCCATCATAAAACTAAAAATGCAAAAGATCTTCCATGTACACAATATCTACAATTTTTTATTAGAGATAATCATTTACATCTTGGTGTAAACATGAGAAGTAATGACATTGTATTTGGATTCTGTAATGATGTATTTAATTTTGCACTGTTTCAACAACTCATGTTAAATGAATTAAGAAACATATACCCTGATCTTAAATTAGGCTCATATTACCACCATGCAGGAAGTTTACATTTATATGATACTCACTATGATATGCGAGATAATATTATGATGGATAACTGTTTTAGTGAAGATACAGTTTATGAATTATGGCCATATATAACTAGAGAATATATTGAGAAAATGAATATATCGCTACCAACAGAAGATTTACCAAAACTAGAACTATTAGCGTTTACCAAACAACAAATGAAAAAACTATTTATATGAAAAAGAAAGAATCAATATTAAAAAGAGCAGACAACGTAGTTAACCATCGCTCTGAAGAAAAAGAAAGACAGTACGGACCTTTTAGTGAAGGTATGGAAAGAGCTGCAAAAGTTGCAAGTGGAATGACTGGAAAAGACTTTGTTGCAGAAGATATCTACGCAGTTTTAGTTTCACTAAAGTTATCTAGACACTCTTACAATTATAGAGAAGACAATCTTCTAGATGCAGTTGCATATATTGGTGCTTTAGATAATTATATTAAGGAGAAAAACAAATGAAAATAAATGTTATGAAAATTGGCGCCACTATTAATGCAAATAATGGCAGCATACTTACAGATGAAATAAATGTAGTTACAAAAATGCTATCTGACTGTGGCCATGACGTTCACTATCATACTACTAGAACTAGAAATATGATACCTTTACCTCATGCAACATTTCACGATCTAGCAGAAGTTACAGACCATTCCTTTAGCGAATATGATGCTTTATTGGTATTTAATGGTAATGCAAACTTTTATGGTGGTCAAGAAGCAAGAGGTGATCTAATGGCTTATAAATTTATAAATAAGTCTAAATGCCCAGTTTTTTACTTCCTAACAGATTGGTTATTACCATTACAACAGTTATGGCCAAATGTAGAGAAAAAACAAATACAATATAAATGGGATAACCAATATACTAGAGATGAAATTGAAGTAGTCAGAGAAGATATTATTATGATATCACAAATATATAATATGGAAACACTTCAAGAAAAATATTTAGACAAAAGAGGAATATTATATGCAGACATTATTTATTTCCCATTACAAGATTTTATTATACATGAATATGAACCAATCCCGTTTGTTAAACAAGAAGATAGATGGTTAGATTTAATATATGGAGGTACATTTAGAGGAGGTCATAGACAAGATAAAATGATTGAGTATTATTTTGATTATCCTGAAAACTTAAACGTTCAAATGTTTGGAAATTTAAAGCCAGAACATTTTAATAAAAGAAAAACAGTTGATATGAAATATCCTGACTTTATAAGTAAAAAAGTAAAACATAGAGAATTTTTTGATAGAATGCAAACATCAAAAGCAACTGTGACTATTAGTGATAAATTATATGAAGGATCTGCAATATCAAATAGAACAAATGAATCTATAATTGGAAACGTAATATCATTTATTGACATAGGATACGATCCTGAAATGCGAATATTTAATGATGAACTATTAAAAAAGTTCAATTATGTTGGTTCCAAATCAGAAGTTATTGCAAGACTGGAATATCTTAAACAAAATCCAAATGCATTTGATGAAATTATAAAACGCCAATATGAAGATGCAACAGGAAAAATGTCAAAAGACCAATATTATAAGTCATTTGTGAATATATTAGAATCAAAATTAGAAAATAGAGAAGTAGAGGAAATACAATGGTTTCAGAAATAAAGTTTGTAAAAGTAAAAAACGTAAAAAGTCCAACAAGAGGAACAGAACAAAGTGCAGGAATAGACTTCTTTATTCCAGATGAGTTTGAAACAATGGTATTATTACCTGGAGAATCTTGTTTTATAGCAAGTGGAATTAAGGTTAGTTTACCAACAGGTCATGTTTTAATAGCATTCAACAAAAGTGGAATAGCTGTTAAGAAAAATCTACATGTAGGAGCATGTGTAGTAGATGAAGACTATCAAGGAGAACTTCATTTAAACTTAACAAATACTGGAAATCAACCACAAATAATTGAACGAGGAGATAAAATAACACAGTTTGTTTTATTACCTGTAAATTATGCCACACCAGTAGAAGTTGAACCAAAAAACCTATACACAAAAAAATCTAAAAGAGGTGATGGTGGCTTCGGAAGTACTGGAACAAAATAATTGTTAATAACTTTTGTAAAAATAATTGCCCAGGATTTTCCTAAGTCAATAAAATTGGTTATATTTATACTATAAATAAAGAAAAAGTTATATGAAATTATCAAGGTTATCAAGCAAGTTCGACAAGGGCTTCTTTAATATGTATCAGTTTGGCTATAATGAAGACGACAATAGATTAGGCGTAAAAGTAGATAGAATACGAGATTATTTTTACTATTCGTGTGAACATATAGACGACATTCTAGATATTCGTCAGTTTGATTGTAAAAGAACTGATATTTATACCACTCTATATGGAGATAAAGTATACAAAGTATATTACACTGCAATAAAGGCTAAAAACGAATTAGTAAAAAAATATCCAGATAGAATTCACCAAGCAGATGTTACTCCAGAATTCAAATACATGCTAGACAGAAAGTTGGAATGGTCAAGTAAAAGACATATCATGTATTTTGATATTGAAACATGGTTTGACCCAGAACAACCTAAAGCAAATATGCCTCATAAAGCAATGATGCCTGTAACTTCTATTGTTTGCTATTCAAACTTTCATAAAAAGTATTGGGTAATATCTTGGCATCCAGAGCATACTAAAGATTATGAGCAACCAAAAATTACTGAAAAAGATAATGTAAACTATATGCTTTGCAAAGATGAAACAACAGTTTTACTAAGCTTCATAGAATTACTATCAATAATGAAAACAGATGTTCTTACAGGATGGTATTCTGCAGGTTATGACCTTCCATATATTATAAATAGATGTAAAAGACTTGGTTTACCGTATGAGAATCTTTCACCACTAAAAGACGTTTATATTAAAAAACGTGGTGAATATTGGAGAATAAATATTAAAGGCTTAGATCATGTCGACATGATGGATGCAGTTCAAGATATGGGATACAATCTTCCTAACTGGAAACTTACAACAGCAGTAAAAGAAATTCTTGGTGACAAAAATTTAGATAAACTTACTGAAGTTACATGGAGAGATTGGATAGATAACTATGACGGTTTTATAGAGTATGGTATACGAGATGTTGAAATACTTGCTGAATTAGATAAGAAAATACAGATATTCGATTTATATACTACACTTCAGCAGATCGCGCATACTGACACATTAGGTGGTACATTCCACAAGTCAATGGTTGTTGATAACTATATATTAAAAGAAAACCATGGAAAGATTGTATTTCCAACTAGACACACTAGAGCAAAACAACAATATGCCGGTGCTATAGTTTTTAATCCTAGAGAACCAGGTCGTCACAAAGATGTTACTGTTATGGATTATACATCTCTTTATCCTACATCTATTATGGCATTTAATATTAGTCCAGAAACCTTTATTGTATCAGAAAAATCATGTAAAAAAATGGGTATTAAAATAGAAGATGTTATCCAAAAACTTAAAGATGATGGCATAGGTTTTATTGACACTGGTACTCCAAAAATTAATGGTGTACCTGAATTATTTGGTGAAAGATACTTGTTTTATGACCATGAATATAAACTAGGTTTACTTCCACAAGTACTTAGAAAATTGTTTTTACAAAGAGTTGAAGTAAATAGAGCTCTATCAGCTGGAGAATACACTGGAGATGATGTAGTTGCAATGCAAAAAAGACAACAAGCGTATAAACTAGTTCTTAACTCGGCATATGGTGCAATGGGATTCAACTTCTTTAGATTATATAGACCTGAATGTGCAGATGGTATTACTTATTTTGCAAGACAAGCTCTTAAATTTGCATCACTAAAATTCCAAAACTTAGACCATTATGTATTATATGGAGACACAGATTCTATATTCGTCAAATCAAATGGAAGTACAGAAGAAGAAATGAAAACTAAGCTAGTTACCTTTAATGACCAACTCAGAAAAGAGCTTGTTGAAAAGTATAATCCTGGAATTACTGATGAATACATGCACATGGATTTAAAGTTTGAATATGACTTAGAATATATTTACTTTGGAGATTCTAAGAAAAGATACTACTCAATTATCAGAGAATCAGGTAAAAAATACATTAGAGGTATGAATATTATTCGTAAAGATACTCCTGAATTCATGAAAGGTGCATTAAACAAACTTGCAGAAATGGCTGTTAGAGGTACTTTAACAATGGAACACTTAACTCTACTACGACAAAAAATAGAAACAGTAGATTATAAGCTTATGGGAATAAATAAGAAGTTTACAAAAGCCTTCGACATGTACAAAAAAACTATGCCTCAACATGTTAAAGCTTCATTTTGGGCAAATGAAAAACTTAATACTTCAATTTCTCATTCTGATACACCTTTACTATTTTATATAAAAAGTAATTGTGAAGATGACAAAAAGATCAAACAGAGACAGCAAGCAATTTGTCTTAATGAAGAAGATTTACATTTAATAGATGATAGAACAGATGTGTTTGAGCTAGATTATGAAACTTTCTTTAAAAAACAAGTACTAGATCAGCTTGATGAATTTGACAAGATTGATGATGTAAAAAATTTAGTAGAAAGTTATAGAAAAAATGCAATATCTAAGTAGTATTTGATATTTATATTATATAAACTAAAAGGTTATGAATACAATAAAAAGAGGAGAATAGGTTATGAACGTAGAACCAATCGCGGGTAAAGTACTATTAAAAAAATTATCAATTGAGCAAACAGCTGGTGGTGTTATTATGCCAGACATTGCACAAGAAGGAGCCAATGAAGCTGAAGTAGTTTCAGTTGGTCCACCAATTATAACACAAGCTGGAACAGAAGTAAAAATTCAATGCAGTGTAGGAGATAAAGTACTATATCCTAAATTTGCAGCAAAGGCCGTAGACGTAGAAGGAGAAGAGTTTCTAATCATAAGTGAAGCAGAACTATTTTTAATATTTAAGGAGAAAAAATAATGTCAAATAAAGATTTAACATTCGGAAAAGATGCAAGAACTAGTCTTTTAAAAGGAGTAAATAGTTTAGCAGATGCAGTTTCAGCAACACTTGGACCAAAAGGTAGAAACGTAGTAATTGAAAAAGAGTTTGGTAAATATACATCAACAAAGGATGGAGTAACTGTTGCAAAAGAGGTAGAACTAGAAAATACCCTAGAAAATGCAGGAGCTCAAATGGTAAAAGAAGTAGCTAGTCAAGTAAATGATGAAGCTGGAGATGGAACAACTACTGCAACTGTTTTAGCAAGACAAATGTATGTTAATGGATTAAAAAATATTGCTAATGGTTCAAATCCAATAGATCTTAAAAGAGGAATGGATAAAGCCGTAGCTGTAATTTCAAAAAACCTATCTAAACTTGCAAAAGAAGTAAAAAACTCAAGTGAAATAGCTGAAGTTGGAATGATATCTGCAAACAATGATGAATTTATTGGAAAGTTAATTTCAGAAGCAATGGATAAAGTTGGTAGAGAAGGTGTAGTTTCAGTAGATGAATCTCAAACAGCAGAAACAACATTAGATACAGTAGAAGGAATGCAATTTGAAAGAGGTTATCTTTCTCCATACTTTATTACAAATAATAATGCAATGCAAGTTGAATTAGAAAATCCTTGGATATTACTATTTAATAAAAAAATATCAACAATTAAAGGCATAGTAAAAGTATTAGAAGCAGGAATACAGCAAAATAAGTCGTTACTAATTATTGCAGAAGACGTACAAGCAGAAGCTTTAGCAGCTTTAATTGTAAATAAAATGAGAGGAACACTAAAAGTAGCTGCAGTAAAAGCTCCTGAATTTGGTAAAAGAAGAGATGAAGTTTTAGAAGATATTGCATGTCTTACTGGAGCAACAGTTGTTAGTACTGAAAAAGGAATGACACTAGATAGAGTTACTGAAGATATGTTTGGAACTGCTAGAATGGTTACTATAAACAATAAGTATACTACAATAGTTGATGGAGCAGGAAAAATAGAAAATATTGAAGCTCGTGTAGAGGAAATTAAAGCAACAATTGACGGTGCAGAATCTCCTTATGAAATAGAAAAAGCTCAAGAAAGATTAGCAAAACTATCTGGTGGTGTAGCACTAATTAAAATTGGAGCTGAATCTGAATTAGAAATGAAAGAAAAGAAAGATAGAGTTGAAGATGCACTAAACGCAACTAGAGCAGCATTAGATGAAGGAATTATCCCTGGAGGTGGAGTAGCATTAAGATGGTTAGTTGACGAAGAAATGGGAGAAGTTGAAGTTGTAGGTGAAAATGAAGATCAAGAATGGGGTATAGAACTTGTTAAAAACGCATGTAAAGCACCTTTCAATGCTATTATGGAAAACGCCGGCCTTACTCCTGAAGTTGTATGGAATAAGCTAAGAATTAAAGCAGATAGAAAAAATCCTGTAAATACAATAGAAGATATGAAATGGGGTTACGATGCACGACTAGACGAAGTAGTAGATATGTTTGAAGCAGGTATTATAGATCCTGTAAAAGTTACTAGAGTAGCATTAGAAAAAGCAGCATCTGTTGCAGGAACAATGTTATTAACAGAATGTATAATTACAAATAAAAAAACAGATACTGAAGAACCAAACCTAGGAGCAGGTGGTTTCGGTATGGGACAATAGGAGATAAACATGGAAAATAATTTAGGAAGCGCACTAAAAGGAATGACACCACAAGATTTACCAGATGTGGTATGTGATGAATGTAAAAACCCTACATTTAAACAAGTAGTACTATTAAAAAAAGTTTCTGCAGCAATTTCGCCATCAGGTAATACAAGTTTTTTACCAATGCCGGTATTTGAATGTAGTAGATGTGGTCATGTTAATGATGATTTACTACCTAAAAACCCAGCTTCTCCATTGGCATAATTATGAGTAAAATAGAAGACTCTGTGTGCAAAAAAATACAGGATAGGGCAAAAGTCGGAAAAGAAAAATATGGCGTAACCATGGAGAGAGATGATTTATCATTTAAAGAATGGATGATACATTTACAAGAAGAACTCATGGATGCTATAGTATACATTGAAAAAAACTTAGAAGAATCTGGTAAAAAATAACGTTACCAGATTTTTTTATGTCATAAATTTTTATTATATTTATATATGCAATTAAAAACACCAAAAGATTTAGCCATCAAGGCTCGTATGCTGGGAAAAAAGACTGTATCATATAGTCAATTTTCTAGATATAAAAACTGTCCAAAATCATGGAAACTAGCGTATATAGATAAGGAAACATCATTCGATCCTTCCATATTTCTAATATTCGGTACAGCCTTTCATGAAACAATGCAAACATATTTAGATACCATGTATAAGGAATCAATAGTAGCTGCAGAAAAGTTAGATGTGAATAATATTCTACTAACTTCTATGCGTACAGAATATGCAAAGGTTGTAGCTGAATGTGGCGAAGATTTTTCAGACCCAAAGCAACTAGCAGAATTTTACCAAGATGGTGTTGAAATAATGAGTTGGTTCAAAAAGAATAGAGGAGCTTATTTTGCCAAGAAAAATACTGAATTAGTTGGTATTGAAATGCCTATCCTACACACTACAGAATCTAATGAAAACGTAATGTTAATGGGATTCTTAGATATTGTAATGAAAGAGCATGATAAAATTAAAATTTACGATATAAAAACATCTACTAGAGGATGGAAAGCAGCTCAAAAAAGCCAAAATGGAGACCAACTTCGATTATATAAAAAATTCTTTGCAAAACAATATAATGTAGACGAAAAAGATATTGAAGTAGAATATTTTATATGTAAACGAAAGCTTTGGGAAAATTGTGACTTTCCACAAAAAAGAATTCAAGTAGTAAGACCTTCATCCGGAAAACCTTCACTAAATAAAGTTATGCGAGAACTAGACAGTTTTATTTCTAACGCATTTACTCCAGAAGGTAAACATAATAAAGAATCTAATTATCCAGCAACAGCAGGAATTAAAAAAGCGAATTGTAAATGGTGCGAATACAGAGACCGAGAAGACCTTTGTCCAAAATCAGAACGAATAGTGGAATGAAAGTTGGAATAATAGGAAGTACTCATTATGAAAATAAAAAAAAGATTAAGCAAACAATTTTTCAACTTAAGCAGAAGTTCGGCAGTGATTTGGTTATTATTAGTGGTGGTAGTCCTAATGGAGCTGATAGATATGCAAAAAAATATGCACTAGAGCTAGATTGTGAATACAAAGAAGTTAACCCTTCACATACACCTAAAAATTTATATTCATGCATGAGAGAAGATTGGTATGGAAAACAATATTCAATACGAAACTTTCATGTTAGAAATAAGATTCTTGGAAGTATGGTAGACAGATTAATAGCCTTTATTCCTAAGGGAGATCCTGCAGTTGGAGCTGCAAGTGCAATAACATATGCTGAAAAATTTAGTAAAAAATGTGTTGTAATAACGTAACTTTTTAGATATATTTATATATTTATATATATTAGGAAAGCAACTAATAGGAGAATACGTTATGAAAACAGAAACAAAGTTAACTTCAGTAAAGATAAATATTGAAGTACAAAATAAATTTAAGTACATTTGTTTAGAAAATGGTATGAATTTTCAAAAGTTAGTAAATAGATGTCTAGTTTTATATCTAGATGATACTACTTTTAGAAAGAAAATTGACAAATTTGATTTATATTTAACAAAGAAATAAGTTTAAGGAGAAAAGGTTATGAATGAAATTAAGTTACCGCAACTTAAGAGGCTCAGCCCAATGAAGCCAAAAAAGAAAAAAATTTTATTACTATCGGATGATTTACGACTCCATTCTGGAGTAGGAACAATGTCAAAAGAAATTGTATTAGGAACATCCCACATATTTGATTGGGTACAAATTGCAGGAGCAATAAACCATCCAGATAAAGGAAAACGATTTGATTTATCAGCTGATGCAAATACTGAAATGGGAATAGATAATGCATCGGTAATAATATATCCTGTAAATGATTATGGTGGTCCTGAAATAACAAGACAAGTTATTGCTCATGAAAAACCAGATGCAATAATGCACTTTACAGATCCAAGATTTTGGGGATGGCTATATGCAATGGAACATGAACTAAGACAAACAATGCCATTAACATATTTGAATATTTGGGATGACCTTCCTTATCCACATTGGAACGAAAACTTTTATGAATCTTGTGACCTTCTTATGGCAATTTCAAAACAAACATATAATATAAACAACAACGTTTGCCAAAGAAAACCAAGAATTGAAGGTAAAGATTTAACATATGTTCAACACGGAATAAATGAAAAAGTATACTTTCCTATTGATAAAAATAGTCCAGACTTTGCGGAATACTATGATTTTATATCTGAAAAAGGACTTAATGAATATGATACAATATTCTTTTTTAATAGTAGAAATATAAGAAGAAAATCTGTAAGTGACCTTGTGTTAGCTTATAGATTATTTTGCGAAACTTTAACAAAAGAAGAAGCTTCAAAATGCCTAATGCTATTACATACAGATCCAGTAGATAATAATGGAACTGATCTTCCAGCATTAATTAGAGCACTTTGTCCAGATTATAAAGTTATATTTTCAGGTGGTAAATTACCAGCAAAACAGCTAAATTATTTATATAATGTTGCAAGTATGACTTGTCAACCAAGTTCTGCAGAAGGTTTTGGATTAAGTGTAATGGAATCAATAATGTCAGGAACTCCAATATTAGGAACTGTTCTTGGTGGTATACAAGACCAAATGGGATTCACACATGACGATGGAACTCCAGTAACACTTGAAGATTTTTCAAGTGAATGGCCAAGTAATAGCGATGGTAAATATAAAAAACATGGTGAATGGGCATTTCCAATATGGCCACAAATGAATTTACAAGGCTCTCCAATGACTCCATATATTTATGATAGTAGACCAAATGTTAAAGATATTGCTAAACAATTAAAAAATGCGCATTCATTAGGACAAGAAGAACTACAACGAAGAGGTTTAATTGGTAGAGAATGGGCAATACAAAATGGTTTTAATTCTAAAGGAATGTGTGATAAATTTATTCAATCAATGACTGGATGTTTTAATGATTTTAAACCAAGAGAACGATTCACAATGGTAAGTTTACAAACAGAACCAATTAAATATCCTGATGGAATAATTTTTAATAGTAATAGTATATTTGAGGAGAAGAAATAATGGCAAAAGAATTATTAGTTTTTCAAGGACCTACAAGCTCTAGGTCAGGATATGGAGACCATGCAAGAGATCTAGTTAGAGGTTTAATTGCAATGGATAGATTTGATGTAAAAATAGTTGACATGAGATGGGGAGATTGTCCACGAAATGCACTAACAACAAACGATACAGATATATCAAGTAGAATATTAACAGCAAACCTAAACCAAACACCTGATGTATTTGTTCAGTTATCTGTTCCAAACGAGTTTCAACCAGTTGGAAAATACAATGTTGGCATAACCGCAGGTATTGAAACAACTATTGCTCCAGCACCATGGCTAGAAGGTTGCAATAGAATGGATTTAATAATTGTACCTTCTAAACATGCAAAAGATGTATTTTTAAATACGAAATTTGATAGAATGGACAATAATACAAAGCAGAAAACTGGAGAACTAACAGTTGTTAAACCAATAGAAGTACTATTTGAAGGAGCAGATTTATCTACTTGGTTTAAAACTTCTGAAATATCAAAAACAGTTCATGACAAATTAAAAACAATTCCAGAAGATTTTTGCTTTTTACACGTAGGACATTGGCTAGCAGGAGATGAAGGACATAGCAGAAAAGATACGGGTGGTTTAATTAGAACATTCTGCAACACATTTAAAGGTGGTTCATATAAGAAAAAACCTGCGCTTATATTAAAAACAAGCTCTGCAACGTTTAGTGTTATAGATAGAGAAGAAATGCTAAAAAAAATAAGTGCAATTAGAAATACTTTTACAAGTCCACCAAATATTTATCTAGTACACGGAGATTTAGAGCCTGTAGAACTTAACTCATTATACAATCATCCAAAAGTAAAAGCTCATATTAGTTTTACTAAAGGAGAAGGATTTGGAAGACCTTTATTAGAGGCAAGTTTAAGCGGAAAGCCTGTAATTGCAACAGCATGGTCAGGCCACATTGACTTTTTAGCTCCTAATTCTACACTTTTACCTGGAAATTTAGCAAAAATTCATCCAAGTGCAGTATGGGGAGAAATAATTCTTGCAGATTCAGAATGGTTTAACGTAAATTATAACTACGCATCAAAAATATTAAAGGATGTATATAAGAACTACAAACCATACGTACTGACAGGAAAAAAACAAATGTCACATAGTAAAAACAATTTTAGTCTTGAAAAAATGAATATTGATTTTGCAACAATGATAAATAAATACATAATTAAAAAAGAGGAAGTACAATTAAGTTTACCACCTCTTCCAAAATTACAAAAGGTTTAATATGAAAAAAGATACAACAGAAATATCACCATTTACAGGAAAAGAATCTGTAATTGTTGAAATTGTAGATGGAAAAACATCTAAAATATGTATGGATTCAGGATATATGACTAACGATGACTTTAGTATTGATAATAGTGAACTACTATCTAAATATGAAGAGTCAATGCCAAAATTAATGATTGAAAAAAAACATAAAGACACTGACCTAGGTCAATATTGGTACTTAACATCTATACAATTTAGAACTGGCATGATATATCCTCAGCCCGATAAGAATAATGAATATGAATGGGTTTTTGCTCCAATAATGAGTCTAGATGCAGAAGAACAAAAACAATATCCAGTTCCAGGAAAAGATGACGAATTTTACAATACAAGGTTAGCAACCGAACATGCCGAATATTACACAAAGCATAATTTTTCAGGTGCATGCAAAAGAGCAGGAGCCGTAATAACAGCCGATGAGTAAAATAACACAACATAAAACTAGAATCAAACAGAGATACAACTACAGCAAATCGTCTCTTGAACAAGGAATGATAGTTGAAATGACTTATAAGCGAAGAGTTAAAAAAGGCGATCCAACACGATTGGAAACTAAAAAGTATATGGTTGTAGTACTTAATCCTGTTTATAAAGGATATTTACATGCAATAAGCTTAGAAAATGTGAGCTCTGTTCAATTAAACAATCTTGGAAATGATTGGGGACTAGATAATGTAAGTAAAGGTTCTGCGATTATTACTAAGGGAATACTTACTGGTTTAAAAATACCTAAAATACAAATGGTAGGATCATCTGGTAGATTTTATTCTGCAGAGTTTGCAAAAACAAAACCTCCAATAATAGATTCATATAGAACATTTGATGTAAAAAATGTAGGTAGTGTAGTTGTTGTAGACTATGAATGGGATAAACCGGTATTTAATCAACAATTCTCAGAACAAATAGAAGCTAAAAAACTAGAAATGCAAGTTGAATCAGCAGCAATACTAGAAGAAAAGAAAAAGAAGGCAAAAAAACAAGCAAAAAAACCAACTAATAAATAGTAGGAGAAAAGGTTATGAAAATAAGTTACGCTATACCAGTTTGTAATGAATTGGTAGAACTAAGAAGACTGTTAGACTTTTTAGTAAAAACTATACGAAAAGAAGACGAAATAGTTATACTATACGATTCTCAAAACGGAAGTAAACAAGTAGAAGAATTCTTAAGGGCAAAATCAGTTAACAACCCAAGTTTTCAATGGCATTCCAATCCATTAAATAAAGATTTTGCACAACAAAAAAATTACTTAACAAAAATGTGTACTGGAGATTGGGTATTCCTAATAGATGCAGACGAATATCCAGACGAGTATTTATGTTTTGGTCTACATTCATTTATAGAACAAAATCCTGAGGTAGAAGCATATTGGATATCTAGAATAAATACTGTAAATGGATTAACCGCAGATCATGTTAAAAAATGGGGTTGGGTTGTTGATAAAGATGGAAGAATAAATTTTCCAGATCAGCAACTAAGAATCTACAAAAACGATCCTGAACGAATATATTGGACAAAACCTGTACATGAGCAACTAGTAGGATATACAAAATATGCAGCTCTACCTGGAAATGAAGAGTATTGCTTACATCATCCTAAAGATATTAAACGACAAGAAAAGCAGAATAACTTTTATGATACAATTTAACGAAGCAAAAAGATTTTCAGAAGGACAGAAAACTGTCTTAGTAGATATAGATGAAACAATTTGTTTTTACACAGGTAAAAGAAGGTATGACCTATCTGTACCAAATTATGATAATATAGCTAAGATTAACAAATTATACGACCAAGGATGGGAAGTTATATATTGGACTGCAAGAGGATCTACTTCTGGAATAGACTCTACTGGTCATACACTAAGTCAGTTAGATGAATGGGGTTGTAAATATCATGATATAGTTACTGGAACAACTAAAAACCCTAAGCCACATTTTGATATGTTAATTGACGATAAGGCAAAAAGAATCGAAGAACTTAAAGGCAAGGTCGGTTTTACATGTAGCTCATTTGATATTTTGCATCCAGGTCACGCTATAATGTTAAAGGATTGCAAAACAGTTTGTGACCATTTAATTATTGGACTACAAACAGATCCAACAATAGATAGAGCTACTAAAAATAAACCTATACAATCATTCGAGGAAAGAAAAATTATGATAGAGTCTATAAAGTATGTAGACGAAGTTGTAGAATATTCAACCGAAGATGAGCTACGTGAACTAATAACATCTATCAATCCAGACGTGAGAATATTAGGAACAGATTGGAAAGGAAAAGAATATACTGGTTTTGAATTAGATATACCAATATATTGGCATGTTAGAGACCATGATTATTCAACAACAAATCTAAGGTTAAAAATTGCAAAAGCAGAAAAGATAAAAGAAAGAATAAGTTACGTAAACCAGCAAATAGCAGCATCAGATAGGGTAGATGGATGGGTAAATGCAGGAATGGAAAAAGAATTAATAAGACTTGTTGAAGAACTAAATAGCATCTAAAATATTTTTTAGTGTCAACATTTTTTATTATATTAAGGTTATATTATGAAACAAAAACTAACAATAGTTCACGGAGTGTACAGGAGAAATCCGTATATATTAGAAACATTAGTGCAAAATTTAATGGCATTACGCGCTGCACGAATTACAGACTATCAATACATTATCTTCAACGATAATGGAGATAAAGAAATAGAACAAGACCTATCTGATTATTTAGGAGAAGTCGAGTATATCTATAGTCCTAAGAATTTTGGAAATAAAGTCTGTAGAGGAAGTTGGGTAGGAGCATTACCATATGTTAAAGGTGATCTTTTACATGTAACAGACCAAGATGACCCTATGACTCCAACCTTTTATAAAACTTCTATGGATATATTTGATAAAAGTCCAAATATAGATCTAGTTTTTCATAATTGTATAAAAATAAATGATGACTCTTCAGCTATAGGTTTTGGAATGAATCCTAATATTATACCAGGTCAAAATTGGCCATCATATGAACACAATCCATTAGAATGTTTTAAATTATGGTTTGGCGTAAATGAATCAAACGAAGTAACAGCTGCAAATAATCACATAATGGCGTCTGGGGTAATATATAGAACTAAATTACATGATATAATAGGTGAACCAGATTTAACATTTGGAGGAGCTTGTGATTTTGAGTATTGGTCTAGAATTTTATTCAACAATAGAAGGTGTAAAATGGTAAATTTACCAACATGGTTTTACAGAATATCTGAATATTCAGCTGGAAATACTATTATGGAAGATGGTGAAAGAAATAACGATAAATATTTGCATGAATGTATAGATGCAATTAAACAAAAATATATTAAACTTTGGAGAGAAAAGAAATGAAGTTAAAAGATAGTGTAGTCTTAATAACAGGTGGAGCAGGAAACATTGGTTCTTATATTGTAGATGAAATTCTTAAGCAAGAACCAAAATTATGTATAATCGTAGATAATTTTTTTAATGGAAATAATACTAGAACAGAGAAAAATGTAAAGGTATATCCATTTGATATTGCAAATGTTGAAGAATTATCATATGTATTTGAAAAATATTCTCCTGAATATGTGTTTCATTGTGCATCAATGCTAATACAGGATAGTGAACTTTTACCTAGAAAGTCTATAAACACAAATATTATGGGAACTTTTAATGTTGTAGACTTATCTAATAAACATGGTGTAAAGAAAATTTGCTATTCATCTTCAGCATCAGTATATGGAGAACCACAATATTTACCAGTAGACGAGTCACATCCATTTCAATATGATAACTTTATATACGGATGGACTAAGATAACTGCAGAAATGATTTTCAGATCTAATTGTAAAGTAGACTGGCTAGGCTTTAGATACTACAACGTTTACTCAGATAGAATGAAAGAAGGTGCTTTGTACACTCAGGTATTCCCTATATTCTACGATAAAATAAAGAATGGAGAAACTATTACTATATATGGAGATGGAAGTCAAACTATGGATTTAATACATGCTCTTGATATTGCAAACGCAAATATGTTAGGAATGAATAGTGATGTAACCGGAGAATTCTTTAATGTAGGAAGTGGAAAAGAAACAAAGGTATCAGAACTTGCAGAAATGATGATGGAAATAATGGCAACAAAAACTGAGATTCACTTTGAGCCAACAGATACACAAAAGGTAAAAAACAGAAGGAGTAGTACTGAAAAAATAAATAAATTATTAGGTTTTACTCCAAAGGTAACGCCTATGGAAGGTTTAACTAGATATATTTTGAACAAGAATCAATGATACAGCGAATAATAGAAGATATAGACCAACTAAAGATAGGAATATTAGGATTCAGAGGTAATTGTTTTGTTCTTGCTTTAGAAAAATACGGAATAGAATATACATTTTTACGTAATCTAGACGAAATTACTGATAAATTTGATTTTGTCGTTGAAAGCGGACTTTATGATATTATACCTGAAAAATACTTATCTATTCCTAAATATGGTGTAATAGGAATACACGAATCACCGATGCCTGAAGGTAAAGGCCATGCACCATTACAATGGGCAGTACTAAATAATAGACCTAACTTAACAGTTAGTCTATATAGATTAAGTGCAAAAGTTGATGCAGGAGAAATTATATATCAACAAAATGTAGAGATATCAAGATTAGATACATATACAGAATTAGAAGAAAAAAGGCAATCAGGAATACAAGAGTGTTTTAGTAAGTTTTTAGAAGAACTTGATAAAGGAGTTTTAGTGCTAAGAGAGCAGCATGGAGCAAGTTCTTATCACAAAAAAAGAACCCCTGCAGATTCTTGTTTAGATTCTACACAGAGTTTAGACTCTTTATGGGACAATATTAGAATTTGTGACAATCAATATTATCCAGCTCATTTTTATGTTGATGGAAAAAAAATAATTTTAAAATATGAGGTAGAAAAATGATAACAGCTAAATGTCCTTTAAGAATATCATTGGTTGGTGGATCCACAGATCTACAATCTTTTTTAGATAAATATGATAATGGTTCTGTTGTAAGTTTTGCATCTAATTTATACACATATATCTCTATAAACGAGAATAAGAATGGAAAATACAGAATAAATTATACAAAAACTGAAAATGTAAAAGACCCATCAAAAATTAAGAATGATATAGCTAGAGAAGTTATATTGTATTTTGATTTACCTCCAATGACAATGATATTTAATTCAGATATTCCTTCAACAGGTACAGGATTAGCTGCATCTTCATCATATATGGTAGCTGCTATTGCTGCTGCATTAGATTTTTTAGGACATGATTGGTCTCAAAGCGAAATATGTGACCTTGCAATACAGTTAGAACGAAGATTTAATCCACTAACAGGATATCAAGATGCATATGGTTGTGGTATTGGAGGATTAAAAAGATTTAATTTCAATAAATATGGAAATGTATCTATTCAATTTTTAAAGTCTAGAATACTTGATAATTTATCAATATCGCTAATTCCAACTGGGCTAAAAAGATCTTCAACAAATATATTATCAACAATAGACGCAGAAAAAAGTCTTGCTTTATTAAATGATGTCGAAAACTTAGTAATCTGCCAAAATGTTGAAGAATTTTGTACTGTAATAAATACTGCATGGGAAAATAAAAAGAAAATATCTGAATCTATACTAAATGACAGTATATCTAAGTTAGATGAAAAATTGAAATCATACTGTGAAGGACCTCATAGTGCAAGAAAACTTTTAGGAGCCGGAGGTGGTGGATATTTTTTAGTTATGTGTAATAGTGGTGATAGGTTATCAAGCAAAATAAATGGCACAGTTCCTATAAAAATTGATAATGAAGGAGTACGAGTTTATGCCAATTAAAAAACACAATCCATATAAAATAGTTCAAATGTTTGAAGAGGAAATGGCAATCTACACTGGAGCAAAATATGCAGTTGCTGTTTCTAGCTGTACTGACGCATTATTAATGTGTTGTGCATATGAAAAAGTAAAAGGCAAAGAAGTAACTATACCCAAGAAAACTTATATATCAGTACCACAATCTATTGTCCATGCAGGAGGAATTCCTGTATTTGAAGATAGACCTTGGAAAGGCATATACAAGTTAGAACCATTTCCAATATATGATTCAGCAAAAAGACTTACTTCTGACATGTACATAGACGGTACACATATGTGCCTATCTTTCCACTTAAAAAAACCATTGTGTATTGGTAAAGGCGGAATGATAATTACTGATAATAAAGAAGCATATGATTGGTTTATAAAGGCAAGATATGAAGGTAGAAGTTTTGATGATGGCATATCTTATCAAGAAGATGAAATTGATATTATGGGTTGGAACATGTATATGAGTCCTGAACAAGCAGCAAGAGGATTGTGGCTTTTACAACACTATCCTGTACATTCAGAGGACCAAATAGAGGATCCAGATTATAGAGATATAACTACATTCCCACTATTTAAAAACAATCCATCCTGGATTTAACCATGTTAAAAAAAATGATTATATTAAAATAAAAAGATAATAAAATGGATATCGATAAACTTATAGAAGAAACACAAAAGATTAAACAATTGCAAGAGCAATTGAAAAGTCTAGTTGCTAAGCATACCGAAATAATTATTATTGGAAATGGAGGAAGTAATGCCATATCTTCGCATATTTCTCAAGATTATACTAAAGAATTAGACAAAAAAGCAACATGCTTCTCAGATCCATCAAGATTAACTTGCTATATAAATGACTACGGAAGAGACCAAGCATATGCAGAATTCCTAAAAGATTTTGCAGAAAAAGATACTCTAGTAATCTTAATATCATCTTCTGGAAATTCTATGAATATAGTTAATGCAGCTGTATATTGTGAGTTAAATAGGATAAATTATATTGCTTTATCTGGATTCAATAAAGATAACAAATTAAATAACTTAAATAGTAAATTAAAATTTTGGGTTGATTCATCAGATTACGGAATAGTAGAATGTACCCATCAAGCATTTTTACACTCAATATTATAGGAGAATATTATGAAAGTAAAATTACACATAGAAAACTTTGGAGATTGGAATGTACACGTTCCTCCTAATCCAGAAGTTCATGACTTTTTTCATGGTGACGATGATTGTGATATTCATATATTTGAAGATAACAATCTTAAAAAACATGTAAACTATGACGGAAAAATAAAAATTGCATGGATTAGAGAAGTAGAAGATATTTATGATTATGCTTGTGTTTTTCAAGAAAATCCATACAATCCTTACCAGTATGTATTTGATAATATAGATAGTTTTGATTATGTTATTGCTCCAATAGCGTATAGATACTTTAGTCATTTAATACCTGAAGATAAATTTATGTTTTGTCCAGGTGGATGTACACGAATATTACCTGAACAATGGGGAATGTACGAAAAAAACAAACCATTATCAATTGTAGCATCAGGAAAAGATTGGACAGTTGGACATAGAATGAGACATTGGGCAATAAATTCATTTAAAGACCATATGGAAATATTTGGTAATGGATATAATACAATTATAGATAGTCAAGGAAACTTTGGAAAGGTATATGGTTTAGCTGCATTCCATTTTCATTTTGTAATTATGAATTCTCAAAAAGATAGCTGGTATACAGAAGCTTTAATAGATTCTTTCGCATGTGGTTGTATTCCTATATTTTTTGGTTGTAAAGATATTGGAAATCACTTCAACATTGATGGCATAATTCAGTTTGACTCTTTACCCCAATTAGCAAAAATTATTCCAACACTTACTCCAGAGTTATATAATTCAAAGCTAGAAGCAGTAAAAGAAAATATGGAAATAGCTAGAAAATATAAAACAGATTATGATTATTTACATGTTAATTATCTTTCTAAATTTAAGGGAATGAAATGAAAAAAGTAGTTTGGTTACTTAGAGAAAATGGTGAAAATGGTAGACAAGAACATTCATCAGCTATTAACTGGTGGTATGGAACACTAGAAGCACTCGGCTATGAAGTAGTATATAAGTTTTTTCCTGATTATGGCTATAGTCCATCTGAATTTGATATGGATGGGTTATATGAAGACTGTAAAGCTTTTGGTGCTGATATAGTATTACATGTTGCATATGAAAAAGTTCATCCAGAATTACAAAGACTTCAAGATTTTGCAAAGGTATATGTTGTACAATCAGATGATGATTGGCGATTTGATTTTGCAAAAGAATGGACACCATACATTAATGGAAATATATCGCATGCTGGAAAATTAGAAAGATATTTAGAAGCTGGAGTAGATAAAGAAAAATTTATACCTACTAAATGGTGTTTTAATCCAAATACAATGCCAGTAAATGGTGAGTTTAAAAAAGACATATTTTTAAGCCATGCAGGAGGTTTACATGCAGATAGAGTTCAACTTCTTAATGAGTTTCAAGCAAAAGGTTTGAATCCACAATGTGCAACTAATTGTTTTTATGAAGAAATTAAACAATTGTGGACAAGGTCTAGATATTCATTGTGCTTTACAAAAAATTCAGTATTAACTGGAACACAAGCAAAGGGTAGAGTTTCTGAAATACCATACTTTACAGTTATGCTTTCTCAATGGTTTGATGGTATAGAAGAATACTATGAGCCAGATAAAGAGTTTATATTGTTTGAAACAGTTGATGAAGCTATATCAAAAATTAAGTATTATGAAGAAAACCAAGACGAATACAAAAAAATATTTGAAGCTGGAAGAAAAAGACTATTGTCTACAGGAACAAGTTATCATAGGTGGAATAATATGATGCATAGAATAGATCCAGACTTTAAAAAAGTTGACGTTACTAAAATATTAGAGAAAAACCACGGGATAAAAATATGAAATACACTGAAAAAATACTAATTACAGGTGGAACTGGAATGGTTGGAAAACATCTTGAAGAGTTAATGCTTGTAGATGCATATGACCAAATGGGAACTACTGATCGCTTAATGAGAAAAATACCAAATGTAAAATTTATTGGTAGTCTTGATTGTGACCTAAGAGACTGGAATGCAGTTGATAAACTCTTTAACAATTTTAGACCTGAAAGAGTAATACATTTAGCTGCAAAAGTTGGAGGAATTCAAGCAAATATCAATAGTCCTGCAGATTTTTATGAAGACAATGTTTTAATGAATACTAATTTATTAAAAGCATCAAAAAAATACGATGTAAAAAGATTTACAGGAATGCTAAGTACTTGCATCTATCCAAATACAGTTTTAAAATATCCTATGACTGAAGATGATTTATTTGTTGGTCCTCCAGCAGAAACTAACCATGCCTATGCATATGCAAAAAGAGTAATGGCCGTACATATAAATGCATATAATACCCAGCATAAAACAAAATACAATTATTTAATTTCTCCTAATCTTTATAGCGAGCATGATAACTTTGAACATGGAGAAAAAATGCATTTTATAACTGCCTTGTTAAAGAAAATACGAGAAGCTGACATTAGTAAAAAGAAAACTATACAATTACTAGGAACAGGAAAACCTCTAAGACAGTTTATGTATGCTAAAGATTTAGCGCTTGCCATATTAACTATGATACAAAACGATATAACAGATAGTTTTAATGTTGCTCCTAAATTTAATTATTCTATTGACGACATGGCAAAAATGTCTATAAATTCTTTAGGTAAAAAACTAACTGTTAATTATCCTTCTAAGTCATTGGATGGACAATACAGAAAAGACGTGTCGTCAGCAAAAATGCTTAAATTAATGCCAAATTTTAAATTTACAGGATTTAAACAAGGAATAACAAAAGTTTATAATGCAATATTGGAGAAAGAAAATAATGAATAAAAGAGCACTAATAACAGGAATAAACGGACAAGATGGTTCTTATTTAGTTGAATTTTTACTAGATAAAGGATATGAAGTATGGGGAATATTGAAAAGAAATTCAGTAGCTGAGAACCAAACTGCAAGAATTCCTGACGCCGTATTTAAGAAGGTAAACTTAGAATATGCAGATATGACTGATATGTCTTCGTTACTACGCGTTTTAAATATTTGTAAACCACATGAAGTATATAATTTAGCAGCTCAATCACACGTTAGAATAAGTTTTGACCAACCAATATACACAACAGAAAGTATAGCTATTGGAACATTAAATTTATTGGAAGCAATGAGAATTATTTGCCCAGATGCAAAAATGTATCAAGCAAGTAGTTCAGAAATGTTTGGTAATAATATTGACGAGGATGGATACCAAAGAGAAAGTACACCTCTTAATCCTGTTTCACCGTATGGTTGTGCAAAGGTTTTTGGATATAATATCTGTAGAAACTATAGAAATGCGTATGGCATGTTTATATCGAATGGTATATTATTTAACCATGAATCTCCACGAAGAGGAACAAATTTTGTTACAAACAAGGTTGTAAAAGAAGCTGTAAAAATAAAATTAGGATTATCAAGTGAATTAAAGCTTGGAAATTTAGATGCAAGTAGAGATTGGGGACATGCAAAAGATTACGTTGCAGCAATGTGGCTAATGCTTCAACAAGATACTCCTGATGATTTTGTATGTTCTACTGGAAAGTCACATACAGTTAAAGACTTAGTAGAATATGTATTTGGAAAACTAGAACTAGATTGGAAAGATTATGTAAAACAAGATAAAAAGTTCTATAGGTCTGAAGAATTGGAATTTCTAAAAGGAGATTGCAGTAAAGCAGTAGAAAAATTAGGATGGAAACATAAATATACATTTGAAACAATGTTAGATGAAATGATTGAAAATTGGAAACAACACTTTAAAGGAGAATAAAAATGGTAATAAATAAAATTAAAAAAGCATATAACGAATTCATGTTAAAACGACTAAAAAAGTCAGTATCAACAGGAGTTAGAAAATATATAAACACTAAACACGCAAATAAAACTTGGACACCTGGTGTAGATTGGGTACAATATTCTGGTCCGTTCTTTGATGGAAATGAGTATGGAGCAGCAGTTGATAATTTGATGGATGAATGGTTAATATACGGCCAAAAATGTAGACAATTTGAACTAGAATTCGCAGACCATTTAGGAAAAGAGTATGGTATTCTAACTAATTCTGGTAGCTCTGCAAATCTTCTTATGACTAGTGTACTAAAGTCTAAAAAACTTAAGAAACTTGGCAAACAAATGAAAAAGTTTCAATTAGAACCTGGTGCAAAGTTTATTACTCCTGTTGTCTGCTTTCCAACGACAATAAACCCAATAATACAAAACGGATTTGAACCTGTATTTGTTGACGTTACAATGCCTAATCTACATATTGACTTAGATCAAGTAGAAGCTTTATTGAAAAAAGATAAGAAAAAAGAAATTAAAGGTATTATATTTGCACATGTTTTAGGTAATCCTCCTGACATGGACAGAGTTATGGCTATAGTTAAAAAATATGATTTAATATTTTTAGAAGATGCATGTGATGCACTAGGTTCAACATGGAAAGATGAAAAATTAGGTAGTTTTGGTGATATATCTACATGTTCATTTTTTCCAGCACACCATATGTCAATGGGAGAAGGTGGATTCGTTGCAACAAATAATAATCAAGTAAGGTTAGCACTTGCAGCAATAAGAGATTGGGGAAGAGCTTGTTATTGTAATTCAAATAAACCAGGTAATGTTACAGGAGGAACAGCTTGTGGTATGAGATTTGGAGCATGGTTTCCAGAACAAAAAGATATTATTTTTGACCATAGATATATTTTTGATGAGGTTGGATATAATATAAAACCATTAGAATTACAAGCAGCTATGGGATTAGAGCAATTAAAAAAATTAGACCATATGCATGATAGAAGAAAGCAAAATTTTAAAAGAATGCATGAAATTATGAGTAAGTATGATAGGCATTTAATGCTACCTTCTGCTATGCCTGAAGCTGATGTATCTTGGTTTGGTTTCTTAATTACGTTAAAAGATGAGGCTAAAACACACTTCCAAAAAAATGACCTAGTTAATCATCTAGAAGAAGCAAAGATTCAAACAAGAAGTTATTTCACAGGAAACGCATTATTTCATCCAGCATACGTAGATGAAGCTAAAAAATATAAAGATCCTAGAAATGATTTTCCTAATGCAACAAAATCTACTACTGATACTTTTTTCATGGGTGTATGGCCAGGAATGACTGATGAGCAATTAGATTATATTGAAGAAGTAATGCATAAGTTTATGTGGAAATACTAAAGAGGAAAGTAATGACAAAATCAGTATATGTAACGGGTTGTTTAGGTTTTATAGGTTCTTATGTAACTAGAGCATGTCTTAACAAAGGTTGGTATGTTAAAGGGATAGATAAAATAACATATGCAGCACGACCAGAATTATTGGATGAATTTAACGAATATCCTAACTTTTCTTTTCATAAAGAAGATATAGTAGACTTGCAATGGATATATGAATGTGACTATATAATAAACACTGCTGCAGAATCACATGTGGATAACTCGATCGCAAGTAGTGATGAATTTTTACATTCAAACATTTTAGGTGTGCATAACATATTAGAATTAATGAGAAGAAAAAAGAAGGAAGAAATGCCAATCCTTTTACACTTTAGTACTGATGAAGTTTATGGTGATGTAGAAGAAGGTTCTCATTCAGAATTAGATTTATTAAAACCCAGTAATCCATATTCAGCAACTAAAGCTGCAGCAGATCAACTAGTTTTAGCTTGGAACAGAACATATGATTTACCATATATTATAGTAAGACCAACAAACAATTATGGAATAGGTCAGTATGTAGAAAAGTTAATTCCAAAATCTTGTAAATATTTGAAGTTAGGCAAAAAGATACCTTTACATAATGCAGGCACACCAATTAGAAATTGGCTACATGCAGGAGACACTGCAGCTGCAATAATAAAGATAATAGAATCTGGAACAAGGAATGAAATCTATAATATTTCAGGAGATTATGAGCAATCAAATATAGAAACAGTTCAACAGATAATTAAATTAAGTGGTAAAAATTATCATATATTTTTAGATGATGGAGTACCATATGCTGAAGATTATGATGATTATATTGACTTATCGTTTAATAGAAAAGGACAAGACGTTAGATATGCAATTGATGATTCAAAATTAAAAAATTTAGGATGGAGTCCTACTAAGGTATTCAAGGATGAATTACCAGAAATAGTTAATTATTATAAGGAGAATTTTATATGGTAAAAAGAAGACTTTTAGAAAGTTCTATAGACATGTTAATAGAGAATGGAATTGATACCTTTTTCTTAGTAACAGGAGGAGCTATAGTTCCAACTATTGATTATATTGGCCAACATAAAAAAGCAAAGTATTATTGCTTTCAACATGAACAAGCAGCTGCTATGGCAGCAGAAGGATATTATAGAACAACTGATAAAATTGGAGCAGTTCTAACAACTTCAGGTCCAGGTGCACAAAACCTATTAAATGGTATTTGTGGATGTTGGTACGAATCTATTCCATGTATATTCATAACAGGACAAGTTAGCACATATGAATCTTCAGATTGTATTTCAACAAATCCAAGACAATTAGGTTTTCAAGAAACTCCAATAGTTGACTCTGTAATTCCTTTCACGAAATATGCTGAAAAAATAAAAACAACTGAATCTGTACAAAGAGTGATTAAAACTGCAATAGAACAATGTAAAGAAGGTAGATTTGGTCCTTGTTTAATTGATTTTCCAGTTGATATGCAAACCTCAGTCTCAAATTTTGAAATAGAAAAAGTAGAACACAAACCTGTTGTAGATCTAAATTTATCAAAAAACGTTTTAAAATTAGAAAAACTAATAAACAACAGTAAAAGACCTTTAATTTTATTAGGTCATGGTATTAGATTATCAAATTCTATAAAACAAGCTAGAAAATTAGTTGATAAATTTAATATACCGTTTGTAGTATCATGGGGAGCTTTTGATATTATAGACCATTCACATCACCTATTTACTGGAGATATTGGTGTATATGGAAAAAGAGGAGCAAATTTTGCAATACAAAATTGTGATTTATTAATATCTATTGGTTCTAGACTAGACACTCGACAAACAGGAGGAAATTTGGCTATGTTTGCAAGAGAAGCTACTAAGGTAATGGTTGATATTGATTTTGATGAATTACATAAAGGTAGAGGATTAAATATAGATCTACCAATACAATCAGATGCTGGTTTATTTATAGATGAAGTAATTCGCACAATTAAAGAAGTACCAGTACAAGACCAAACATGGTTACAAAAATGTACAGAATGGAAAAATTGGAAAGAAGAAAGACCAGTATTTGGCGGAAGCTCAGCATTACGAAAGTATGGACGTTTAACATCTTATGAAGCACTAGATAAATTAAATAAACTTATAGATGATGACGAAATAATAATTCCAGATGAAGGTGGACATTTAGTATGGTGCATGCAGACGTTCAAGTTAACAAACCAACGAATGTTTTCTAATTTTGGAAATTCATCAATGGGATATGCACTTCCTTCAGCTATTGGAGCTGCAATTGGAACTGGAAAAAGAGTAATTTGTATTGATGGAGATGGAGGTTTTCAAATGAACATTCAAGAACTCCAAACTGTTAAGAATTATAATTTACCTATAAAAATATTCATAATAAATAATGGATGTTATGGGATAATAAAACAATTCCAAGATGCTTATTGCGAATCAAGATATACTGCAACAGATGGACATAAAGATTATACTTTACCTGATTTTGAAAAAGTTGCAAAAGCCTATGATATAGAAGCAATAACAATTGAAAATAAAGGAGATATTGATAGTAAATTAGAGTATGTTATGAATTATGATGGACCTATTCTATGTAATATATTAATAGACCCAGAACAAAAACTTATACCAAAATTAGAATTTGGTAATCCATTAGAAGATATGTCGCCATATCTCACTGATGAACAGATAAACAATAATATGATAATAGATACTATTGAACGAAGAGATAACACCAAAGGATGGGTTAATCTAAAATAAAAAAGAGGAAATATTATGGCAGCAGATAGCAGAACAAAAACAACAATTATTAAATTAAGAAAACAAAAACGCGAAGGAACTAAAACAGTATGTGTAACAGCTTATGATTATCCCCAAGCATTTATAGCAGATGGAGCAGGAGTAGATGTAATTTTAGTTGGAGATTCTTTAGGAATGACAACTTTAGGATATAAAACAACTATTCCAGTTACTATGGACCAAATGATATCGTCAGCAGAGGCAGTATCAAGAGGAGCAAATGATGCTTTATTAATCGGTGATATGCCATACATGTCCTATCAAATATCAAATGAAGATGCAGTTGAAAATGCTGGAAGATTTATTAAAGCTGGTATGGATATGGTTAAGGTTGAAGGAGCAATGATTGAAAGAATCAAAGCAATATGTGATTCAGGTATTATGGTAATGAGTCATTTAGGTTTGACACCACATACACGTGCAAAAATGGGTGGATATAAAGTTCAAGGAAAAACCGCTAAACAAGCTGAAATTGTACTTAAACAAGCTCTAGCATTACAAGAAGCAGGATGTTCAGCACTCTTATTAGAAGCAATGCCTAAAGAACCAGCTGCAATGATAGCAAAAGAACTTGATATTCCAGTATACGGAATAGGAGCTGGAGATGAAGTAGATGGACAATTAGTAATTATGCATGATTTAATTGGATTATTCTGGGACTTCAAATCTAAGTTTGTAAAAAGATACTGTGAAGCAGGACAAATGATTCAAGGTGCTTTAAAGGATTATGCATCTGAAGTTAGAGGAGGACAATTTCCAGCACAAGAAAACTTTTATGAAATAAAGGATGAAGAATTGGAAAAGCTATTAGGTGATACAAAATGGAAATATGAAGCTGATAGAGTTGAAAACCATGCAACTCCTAAACATAGTGCAACTCCAATAACAACAAACGATCAATCAGTGAATAAGCGATAATGAACATATTGATAACAGGATCTAATGGATATATTGGAAAGGCATTAACAAAAGAATTGTCAGGTCACAATTTAACTTTGCTACATAGAGGTGTTTGTGAAATAACTGATGAAAAACAAGTTGATGACTTTTTTTTAGATATACCATATCATTCTACTAGATATGATTTGGTAATCCACTGCGCAGCATCTGCTGGTGGTAGATTAGATAGTAATTCTTCTGATGTTTTACATGACAACTTAAAAATGTTTTTAAATTTATATAAACATAAAGACAAGTTCGATAAACTAATTCATTTTGGATCAGGTGCACAATATCATGCACCTGAAACCTATTATGGATTCAGTAAACGTCTAATTTCTGAAATTATGGAAACTGAAAATAATTTTTATAATTTAATTATTTATGGCCTGTTTGACAAAAATGAAATAGAAACTAGATTTATCAAATCATGTATAAATAATTGTAAAAAAAATAAAACAATTAAAGTTCATAAAAATAAGCAAATGGACTTTTTTCATATGGAAGATTTAATAAAACTTGTAAATGAGTATATAGAAGGAACAAGAGAAGATCGACTAGTTGAATGTGTATACATGGACAAACTTTATCTAGATGATATAGCTAGAATAGTAGTATCAGAAATGGGAAAAGGAAAAATAATTATAGAAGAACCAGGATTAGATAAACCATATGCTCGCGTAGGAGGAATACCAAATTGGGTAGCTGGGTCAGGAAACTTAAAAGATAGAATAATACAAACAGTAGGAGAATTAAAATGAAATCAATATTTTTATCGGAAATGGGATTTGCAGGAAAAGTACCTAGAAACAACGATAACATGAGAACAGAATTTGCATGGATGGTTGGACTAGACGCAGATCACCAAAACATAGCAAAATGGGAACTTGTAAATGACTATGATAATGTATTTTTAATATTACCAAAATTAAATACTTCATTAAATGCAGTTGGTGCAAATATTAGCAAGATAGAAAACCCTTCAGCAGTTTTATACGATCCAAGGTTTGTAGAACATTTAAAAACAAAAAATAAAAAAGTATTTATTATACAAGAAGGACCGTCGTGGTTGTTTAATGATTATGAAATACAACAGCAATTTGGATATATAAATAGTTTACTTGCATGTGATGGGATATTTGTACATAATAACATAGACAAAAAGTTTTATAAAGGCATAACATATAATCAAGTGGCAGTAAACGTAATACCTACTTTAATGATAGAAGATTTATTACCTACAATTCCTAGTAACGGAGGAAATATGGAAAATAAAACTATAATTGGTGGAAACTTTTCAAGGTGGTATGGAGGTGCACAAAGCTATTTAGTTGCTCGATTATTTGGAAATCCTATTTGGGCACAAACAAGTCACTCAAAAAGAGAAAACGAAGAATCAATTCCTAATCTTCAACATTTGCCTAGATTATCTTGGATAGAATGGATGAAAAATATATCAACCTACAAATATGCAGTACATTTAATGCCAACAGTGGCTGCAGGAACATTTAGCTTAAACTGTGCATATTACGGAATTCCATGCATAGGAAATAAAGATGTAGATACACAAAGTAATTGTCATCCTGACCTATCTGTAGATGTAAATGATATTGAAACAGCTGTAAAGCTTGCTGCAAGATTACGAGATGACAATCAATTTTATATAGCTTGCTCAAAAACTGCCAATTTTGAATATAACAAAAAATACTCAGAATCAGTATGGAAAAACACAATGGAGAACTTATTATGATGGTAGAAAATATAACTTTTGCAATAAACACTGCAAATAACGAATTAGAGAATTTAAAATTATTATTAAAATCCTTACAGAAAAACTTAGATAGAGATACACATCAAATTCTTGTATTTATTGACAGTGATAACCAAGGAACATATGAGTGGTTGAAATCAGTAAAAGGTGACTTTAATGATTTAAAGATAATAACTCATTCATTACCTCCATGCATAGGATACTCTAGAAATAACAATTTACTAGTTGAACTTGCAGATAATGAAATAGTTAGTTATTTACAGAGTGATATGGTGATATCACCAGGATATGATACAGACGTACTTAGAGACTTAGAAAATAATTGTATACTATCTGCAACTAGAGTAGAACCTCCTTTACATGGAGAATCTCCACAAACAATAACAAAAGATTTTGGATTAGATCCAGAAGAATTCCCATTTGAAACTTGGAATGAGTTTGCACCAACAGTTAAACAAGATAAAGAGTCAAATTACTTTTTTGCACCAATTACATTTTATAAAAGTGTATGGCTAGACCTAGGTGGATATGATACCTTATTTAGAAGGTCAAGAGAAGATTCTGACCTTGTTCAACGTTGTGTACATAAGGGAATCAAGCTTAAGCAAACACATAACGCAATAGTTTATCACTTTACATGTACTTCTTCAAGAGGAAAAGATTGGCATAATAAAAATAATACCAAGGCACAAGAAAGGGTACAAATGCAACAACAAGCAGATATGTTAGAGCTTAGAAAATTTATTAAGAAATGGGGTGGATTTAATCATGGTACATCTAAGTTAATTAGATATGATATTGATTTGAAAATTACAAACCCAACAAATCTAGCACATAGTAATATTTATCAAATAGAACCATTCTTTTCTAAGGTATGGATGGATAACCAACAAGAAATAGACATAGTAGAAGGATATCAGAAATTTGAAAACTCATTTGCAAATCAATTATTAGGTTTTACTGATGAGCAATGGAATACTGCAAAAGAATATTATAACCAATCCAATAACAAAGGAATATACAACTTAGTAGATAATTTTACCGATGAATATAACGTATTAGTTGAAATTGATGGTGCAAACATTAATCAAGAAGACATGAATAATATCCAGCTAATTCATCCAATATTGGAACAAAACAAAGACAGTAAAGGAACATTCCAGTTAGGAAATATTAAGATAACAATTAACAAATTAGTTGAGAATATAGTTGTAAATATGACCAATCCTGTGTTTGATAAAAACTTATTAACAATTGAATAATTTTAATAGAATATTTTACCGTGTAAATAATTTTTATTATATTAAGTATATATGAAAACAAAAGTAAAAATAGCTGAATCCTGTAAGATTCACAAAGATGTAACGATTATGGAACCAGTAAATATGTATGGTTGTGAAGTTAAACAAAATGCATTTATAGGTCCATTTGTCGAAATACAGAAAGACGTTACAATTGGAATAAATTCAAGAATAAGCAGTCACACATTTATATGTTCAGATGTAGAAATTGGAGATAATTGTTTTATTGCACATGGCGTAATGTTTATAAACGATAAATTTGATGCACCTCTACAGGACTGGGTAAGTAGAAAAACTAAAATAGGTAATAACGTTAGAATAGGTTCTAATGCAACAATACTTCCTGTTAATATAGGATATGGAGCAGTAATTGGAGCAGGAGCCGTTGTAACAAAGGATGTTCCAGCAAACACAATAGTATATGGAAATCCTGCAAAAATAAAGGGAACAACAAATGAATAAAAACGATAAAATTGGATTAATTGGTTATGGATATTGGGGTAAAATTTTATATAAAACTTTACTTAAATTAGGACACGAAAATGTAACAGTTTGTGATATATCTGGACATGGAGATATAGAAGATTATACTGAGTTAGATGTTTCTCATGTATTAATTGCAACTCCACCATCTACTCATTACGAAATATGTGACCATTTTTTAAGAAGAGGTGTAAATGTATTTTGTGAAAAACCACTAGTTACAGATCTTGAAGAAGCAGATAAATTATATGCTATTGCTGAAAAAACTAGTGCAAAACTATTTACAGATTGGACATTTACATATAATTATGCAGTAAGAAGAATAAAACAAGAATTTGACGCAGGTTTATTAGGTCATCTTGAATCTATTTCAATGCATAGATATAACGCAAATATTACTCATATTGTTGATGGTACAACTTGTAAATGGGACTTAGCATGTCATGATGTTTCAATAATACAATATTTGGTTGGAGTAAAACCTTTACAAACTGACTGGACAGAATATTCTAAGAGAATGAATGGACCTGATAGTGCGTTCGGCATATTAACATATAAAGATTTTGCAGCAACTGTAAATGTTTCATGGGTATATGGAGATAAATTTAGAGAATGTGTATTTGACTTTTCTGAAGCAACCGTTATTTGGGATGATAAAACTCAAAAAATGACCTATTATCCAAAGGCAGAATCTCATTCACATAGAAAAGAAGATATTGATTATTCTTCGTTTCCTTCACCGCTTGAAAATTCAATGAGTAATTTTTTAAGCAATGAGGACGCAATGGCAAATAAAGAAATCACATTACAAACTTTAGAAATACTAGCAGACAACTAATTATGGTAAAATTTAATGACTTAACCGCCCAGTGGCACGAAATAAAAGAAAAAGCACTTCCAAGAATAAATACTATGTTTGAAAATTCGGCATATGTTAATGGACCTGAAGTACAAAAATTTGAAGAACACTTTGCAAAATGGAATGGAAATAAACATTGCATAGGAGTTTCAACAGGCCTTGATGCATTAAGAGTTGCTACTCAAGCACTTAACTATACTGAACATACACATATCTATACGCAAGCAAATACATACATTGCAACTGTATTAGGACCAGATCAGGCATTAAATGGAAATTGTACAGTACACTTAATAGATCATGATGAATATTTTCAACTTGATACAGAAAAATTACTTAATAAACTAACAACAAACACTGTAGAGTTCTGTGATGACCATCACTTAATAATTCCAGTTCACCTATATGGCCATCCATGTGATATGGAAACTATTATGCAATATGCAAAAAGTTTTGGTGCAGATGTATTAGAAGATTGTTCCCAGGCACATGGTGCAAAATGTAACGGAAAACAGGTTGGAACATTTGGAGATATTGCTGCATTTTCTTGTTATCCTGGAAAAAACCTTGGAGCAGCAGGCCAAGCTGGAGTAATAACTACAGATGATGATCTATTGGCAGAACGATGTAAAGAAATTAAAGAAGTTGGTTCTAAAGTAAAGTATATTCACAATGTTAAAGGAGGAAACTACAGAATAGATCCTATACAAGCAATTGTTTTAGATGAAAAATTAAAACATCTTGATAAGTGGAATGCGTATAGAAGAAAGTTTGCTCAATATTATGAAAACATTGTTAATGAAGAAATAGAAGTACCATTAACAAAACCAGCACCATGGTGTACAGAACAGGTATTTCATATTTTTCCAGTTCTAGTCGGAGATACAGCTGCAGAAAGACAAGAGTTAATGAATTATATGCAAGAACAAGGTTCTCAAGTTGGAATTCACTATCCTATATGTATAGAAGAAACTGGAGCATATAACGATTTAGCTTCAAATAATTTTAACCCTAGAACTAGAAAAAATGCAGATAGATTGGTAAGTTTGCCAATTCACCCATTCATGACACCAGAAGACTGTCTTAAAGTTGTAAAAATTCTAAACAGTTGGAAAAGTGAAAAGAAAGCCGTTGAACAACTAGCGCATAGAGCTGAACGAGTTTAATGGAATACTATTTGGTATATAAAAAACAACCAGAAGCTCCACTACTTATTGGAACAGATAACGGATTCGGAGTATTTTGGGCAGATCAAGGATTTGAAGCTTTAACAAATGTGGTATCTAAGAAATCACAATATATTGAAGATATAGAAATAAGAAATAGTGCTAATAAAATAGAAAAAATACCTGAATTTTTAGAAAAGATTGCAAAATTAAAGCTAAGGGTGAACAATGGATATTTATAGATATATTTATATATAACATGGGAAAAATAGAAAAATACGGAAATTACATAAAAGCAGTTGGATATTTATCAGTTAGAGCAAAGATAATACTTCCTAAAGTAGGAAAAAATAGGCTAGGACAAGCTACTACTAGTCCAGGATCTTGCCAATATTTTGTTTTTCATACCAAAACACAAATGGCAGGTCCATTTAAAAGCTATCAAGAAGCATTTGCAACAGCAGAAGAAATGATAGGCAGACACTACACAAAAAAGGATCTTAAAAAGTCATGAATGAACCAGCAATATTAGCAAGAGATCTACAGACCCATAAGGGAATGATAGAAGCAGGAAGTAAAGTGACTATAGTCGGTACATCAATTGTAGGCCCACCATGTTGTCCCAGACAGCACTATGTTGTTGAAGACCAGCTTGGAAAGAGATACACTCTGGATTCAAGTTTCTTACAGAATAAGTAATCCTTTCAACATTTCTTGATATTTATATATACAATGTGTGATATGTCACATGTATAATAAGGAGAATATTATGGAATATAATAGAGCACAAATCAAGGAGGTAATTACTTCCAAGGGCTACAAATGGTTTAATGACCACAATAACAAAGGTTACGATGTAAACATCATTGGAATCAGAAATTCTGAGACTGATGGAAAAGTTACAAATCATTTCGACGATACCCTAACAATTTCTTACAAGGACTCAGATTCAAATTGGAAATTTCATCAATGGCCAGCAACAACCGATCCAGGAGCATATTGGATGGAGCATCCCATGAATACTGATGGCTGTGCAATTTTGGTACCAGGTCAATATAGAGGATCACATAAGATTAGACTTCACCAAGGAAAATACGAAGCACTTGGCCAAAGAAAACCTGTAAAAGTATACAGAGACAATGACAAAGATGATGTATATGATACTGATGAAGACACTATAACTGAAGGAGTTTATGGAATAAACATTCATAGATCTAATCCATACACAGAGTCAACTTACGTAAACAAATGGTCAGCAGGATGTCAAGTTTTCAAAAAAGTAGATGATTTTCACGAATTTATGGAGATCTGTAGAACTGCAAAAGATATTTGGGGTAATACATTCTCATATACTTTAATTGAGAGCAAAGACTTTGCATAATGAGATTATTAGAAGATAAGGTAAAAATTGGTAAGTCTATGCGTAAAAACATAGAATATCATTATGATACAAAAAAGAAAAAATTCTACACCCATAACTCAGGAAGAGGTGCAGAGTTTATTGAGTTAAATGCTCGAACTATGATTGGTCTATTATCTAATTTAAAGCAGAATCGCGATAGGTTAGAATGGACCAAGGATGGTATAAATTTATTTCCTGAATTAGCGCCAACTAATGGTGATATAGGTAGAAACAGAATAGCAAAAGGAGAATCCAAAATGATGAAAAACGAAATCAAATCAATGATTAAAGAAGAGCTAATGAAAGTTCTATCTGAAAGACTTTTAGTAGAAAAGTTTGAATCTAAAACATTAGCTAACTTGGCAAAAGAAAAAGATTTTAGAACAAAATTTTTTACTGCCGCAGCCAATACTTATAACATTGCATGGGACAAAGTACCTGAGTCTGCAGTTACAATGAATAAGCCAAGTGGTAATGGTGATGTAATCAACTTTTTCTTTGTGAAAAACCGTAAAACAAATCCATTTAGTGGTAATTCTTATGACACAATAATTTTTCCAGGATTGATTGGTTCAACTAAAGGTAAAAAGCATATTTATGCACATAGTCCTAACTGGAAATCCTCAGATAAACCTGGAATAAGAGGTGCAACTAAAGCTTCCCAAAGAATGGGAGCACAAACTGCAGGTTTACACAACTTTAAAAGATATTCAGAAGTTGCAGATACTGTATATTCAATAGATATTTCAAAACTCACAGGAGCAACGACAGATAAAAAAGCTGATAGAGCTGCAGCTAAGGCAGGTGCAACTGCACTTATATCTGCAAAAGCAATAGCTTCTCAAAATAGACAAAGATATGAAAAACTGTTAACTCAAAGACTTGCTGATTCAAGTCCAGGTGACCAAGTTTTTAAAATTGTAGACGCAATGACAAAAATGTATAAAGCGTCTATTGATAAACAAGTAGCCATGTTAAAGAAAAAGAAAATTTCTGATGGATGGAATAATGAATCAACGCTTATAAACAGGGCACAAACAGATATCATGCGCGCATTTGAAAGATACCTAAGTGCCGAAAATGCAGTTGTTAAAGGTGCTGCAAAAGATGCGGAAAACGCTAAAAAGTTAAAAGCTGGTGATAAAGCATCTTGGAGCGAAGAAAAGTATTATCAAAAAGAACTTATAAGATATGCAAGAGAAATACAAACAGAATTTAAAAAATTAAAAACCGCACTTAAAAAGGTAGATGCATCTAAAGAATATAGAGACATATACTAAAAATAAGAGAATAATATTATGGCAAAGAAAGAAACAGTAAAAAAGACCGCTAAAAAAGTCGTAAAAAAGGTACTTGACAGTACAGAATTAGACGAAAAATTAATAGCAGAATATAAAGAAAACAAAACTATATATGATATGATTTTGTGTTATACTAAATGCTACGGAGGATATGTATTAGCTGTAGGAGCTGGTTGTTCTTTTGGCTTAAGTCTTACACTTGGATTATCATTACTAATAGTATCAGGAATTTGGGCATATTGGCAAGTATGTAAATGCAAAGCATGTAAAGTTAATAGTGCTACTTGTTCACCAGATGGAAAGTGTTGCTAATGGAAAAATATATTTACAAAGGAAAATTAGAGAGAGTAGTAGATGGTGACACTATTGATGCTCTCATTGATGTTGGCTTTGATATCTGGGTTAAGAAAAGAATCAGATACAAAGGAATCGACACATGGGAAAGTAGAACAAGAAACCTTGAAGAAAAAGCAAAAGGACTCGAAGCAAAAGCAAGAAACAAGGAATTATTAGAAGTAGTTAGTGATAAACCTGGCTATTTTAGAATAAAGTCATATGGTGTAGGAAAATATGGTAGAGTACTCGGTGAAATCTTTATACGAGATATAGATGGCAATGAAATGATGATTAATGAAACTCTAGTAACAGAAGGCCACGGTTATGTATATGAAGGTGGTAAAAAACAATTATTTAAGGGATAAAGTTATGAAAAAGTTATTATTTTTAATATTGGTAATACCAACAACGCTATTTGCACAGTATGGAAATACAGATAGTTGGGTTCAATTTGTAGTACAATATGACTTCTATGCTCCACAAGAGTCTAATTTTTTCATGGTAGAAGATACTATATCAGGTGACACTGTAATGTTTCATCAACCAACAAATCAATATGAATACTTAGATACAATTATCCCTTTAAATTCAGGTGACTATGTAGTTACTCTCACAGATTCTTATGGAGATGGTTGGGTATCACAAAACCCTGCCTGGTTTAAAATGCAAAATGATTGCCAAGGAATAATATTAAATTATGATCCACTTACACAGCAGTTCTTTACTCTAGATACATTAGTTAATATATTACCATGCGCTCCACCAGTATCAGGTTGCACAGATCCATTTGCATTAAACTTTGACTCATTAGCCTCTATGGATGATGGGTCTTGTTTGTATATAGAAGGCTGTATGAATCCAAATGCTTCTAACTATGATTCAACTGCTGGTCAATTACCAAATGGTTTAATTGCAGCAGGAGGTAGTTGTAATGACAGTATTTGGGATCAAAACTACTTTGGCGTTGATTCAGCTGATTATTGGAACAATCCTTCAATATGGCAAATTGGTGCAAGAATCTATGTAGGTACAGCTCAACAACAATGGTTTGTAGATGCAGTTAGTGTTACCCAATATAATTGTAACGCACCTGCAGTGTTAATTTATGTTGTTCCTACAGAAGCTCAAGCAGACGGTGATGCAGGAACTTTTTCGCCTGGAACTGATGTTAATGCTATTGTAGGTGAACCTTGGTCACTAGATCCTTGTATATTCATATATGGATGTACTAATCCAAATGCATTAAATTATAATCCTTTAGCCGGAGTAAATGATGGTTCTTGTATTAATATTCCTGGCTGTACAGACTCAACTGCATTAAATTACAATCCAGCTGCAACACTTGATGATGGTAGTTGTGGTGGTGGAGGTCCTATTGTATGTTCGCCTGGAAAAACACTAGTAACTGTTCAAATAATGTTAGACCAATATGCAACTGAAACTGGTTGGAATATTTACACTGCAGGAGGAGTTTTAATAGATGAAGCTCAAGCTGGTACATATTCAGGACAGCCTATGGGAGCTATTGTTACTAGATATATTTGTATAGATGATAATACACCAATACAATTTACAATAACAGATACATATGGAGATGGTTTAGGAGGAGCTCAATTTGGTGGTATAGACGGAACATGGTTAGTTTATACTCCATGTGATACAATATCCCAAGGAATGGGAGATTTTGGACTTACATTTAGTGAGTTAGGAACGGTTAATCCTTGTCCTGTACCAGATATATTTGGATGTACAGATGCATCTTACGTAGAATTTAATTCTTTAGCCAATGTAGATGATGGTTCTTGTTTAACATTAAATATTTTTGGTTGTATAGATCCAACCGCATTTAATTATGATTCTACGGCCACAGCACAATTGCAAAATCCAGGATGTGATAATACGTTAACATTGACAGATTGGGCAGATAACGGATGGGCAGGCTCATTCTTAGTAGTAGTACAAGGAAATAACTATTGGGGTCCATTTACACTAGGTCAAAATGATTTAAGTTTAGATACTATAATAAACCTAAACACAACAGAACAGATAAAAACATATTTTTATTCATTCAATCAGTCAACACTTACTTCTAATCAATGCATGTTCCAAATAACAAATCCAGTTGGACTAGTTATTTCAGAAGGAGGAACAAATTCATTTACAGATCCATTGTTATCATATAATCAATATGGTCAAATCTACATTGACAATGCATTATGTGGAAATAGCTGTATTGACAGAGTTTATGGATGTTTAGATCCATTAGCTGTTAATTATGATTCATTAGCTAATACCGCAATGACTTGTTATTACAATCCAGGATGTATGATTCCTGCATACTTAGAATATCATACACAAGGATATACTGCAGATATTGACGATGGTTCATGTAATACTTTTGCAATTTTCGGATGTACTGATTCTACGGCATTCAATTATGACAGTTATGCAAATGTAAATTGGACTTCAGTAGCAGATCCTACAGATCCATGTATAGCTGCAATATATGGTTGTACAAATCCGGCATCATTTAATTATGATGCTTTAGCAAATACTGATGACGGCACATGTATACCATTCTTATACGGATGTACTGACCCAACACAGTTTAACTACAATTCATTAGCAAATACAGATAATGGTTCATGTATTCCTTATATTTACGGTTGTACAAATCCATCACAATTTAATTACGATCCTACGGCAAATACTGATAATGGTACATGTATACCGTTTATTTATGGCTGTACTGATTCAACTGCAATAAATTATAACGTACTAGCTAACACAGAAGACTTCAGCTGTATAACAGCAATTTACGGATGTACAGATTCTACTGCCTTTAATTATAATTCATTAGCAAATACTGATGATGGAACATGTATTCCTACAGTTTATGGATGTACAGATCCTTCTCAATTAAATTATAATTCATTAGCCAATACTGATGATGGAACATGTATACCATTTATTTATGGATGTATGGATCCAACACAATTTAACTATGATGTAAATGCAAATACTGATAATGGCTCATGTATTCCATTTATTTATGGATGTACAGATATTACAGCATATAATTATGATTCACTGGCAAATACTAATGTCGGATGTATCTCATTTATATATGGCTGTACAGACCCAACACAATTCAACTACGATCCAAATGCCAATACTGATGATGGTACATGTATTCCTTATATATTAGGATGTAATGACCCAACTGCATTAAATTATGACTCTTCTGCAAACGTAAATACTGGTTGTGTTTATCCTTTCCTAGGTTGTACAGACCCTAACGCATTTAATTATAATGTAAATGCAAATGTAGATGATTCAACTTGTATACCATACATTTATGGTTGCCTAGATATAAATGCAATAAATTATGATTCTTTAGCAAATACAAATGTTGGTTGCGTATATCCAATATATGGATGTACAGATCCTACACAGTTTAATTATAATCTACTTGCAAATGTAGACGATGGTTCTTGTGTTCCTGTAATTATCGGATGTACAGATACAAATGCAATAAATTACGACATATTAGCAAATACAAACAATGGATGTATATATCCTATCCTTGGATGTACAGATCCATCTGCATTTAATTATAATCCACTTGCAAACTTAGATGACTCATCTTGTGTTCCAGTAATTATTGGTTGCATGGATAATACACAATTTAATTTCGATCCATTAGCTAATACTCCATCAGGAACATGTATTCCTTATGCTTATGGATGTATGGATTCTACACAATTTAATTACGATCCAACTGCAAATTCTGACAACGGTTCCTGCATTCCTTTTATTTACGGATGCACAGATCTCACAGCGCTTAACTTTTATCCTGTTGCAAATACACTTGACAATTCATGTTGTTATATTGGTGGTTGTACAGACGCTGCCGCATTAAACTATGACCCTAATGCATGTTTAGATGACGGATCTTGTATTGTAATAGTTATTGGATGTACTGATGTAGGAGCATTTAACTATAATCCTTCTGCAAATGTATCAGATTCAACTGCATGTTTATATGATGCTGGATGTATTACTGGTCCAGGTAATCCATATTGGTTAAATGATGGATGTTATGCATGGGTTATCGATATAGATAATTACTGTTGTAATAATTCATGGGATCCATTTTGTCAAGATTTATATGATTATTGTCAACTTGGATGGCCAACAGGAATATCTGAAAGTGAAGGAAATTCAATAACAATTTATCCTAATCCAACAAGGGATATATTAAATATAGATAGTAGAGTTGCATTAGATGTTGAGGTTTATGATATGATGGGTAAATTAGTTATTAGTGAAAAAGAAGCTAAAACTATTGACTTAAGTAGAATTATTCCTGGAATCTATAATATATCTATAATATATGACAAATATAGATTTAATAAACGAGTTGTAAAACAGTAACGAATATCATATATTTTGATATTTATATATAGAACAACGTAATAAGAGGTGATTAAAAATGGCTAAAAAAAGAACAGTACAAGAACAAGAAGTATTAAAAGATTTGGCAAAACAACGAGGAATAGTTGTAGCTGAAATACTTTTGCTTGAAAAAATGTTAAAAGCAAACAAGGATTGGGCACTATCTGCTGAACAGATGAAAACTATTTCAATGGCTACAAAAAAGTTTACTGCTGTAATCCATAGAATTCACCTTCGTTAATCTAGAAAAGAATATTATGAAAAAATTATTACTTATATTGCTAGTTATTTTATCAGCATGTGCAGCACCAAAAAAGTGTTGCTCACAAAATGTTAATGCCGAAAGGTTAAAGGAATTTTTTAAGTTTGGTACGTTTTACGGTGCAGTAAATGGAGGTACATCAATTTCAGATGTAGATGTATTTTCAATAGAAACAGGAGAATTATCCCAAACAGTTCTTAAAACACCTTATGATTATTCTATTATTTTAGGCGTTAGAAAAATGAAACAATTTGGATATCAACCTAAAGAAGCATTTAAAAGAGGATTAGAATCATCATTCTCAGATGCAGCAACTATTGGAAGATGGAAAAATAATTTAGAGTTTTTATTTGAAGTTGATTATAAAAGACAAGAAGGTGTAGATTATATTAACCAACACCACTTCGTTAGATATGTTTCAAACGATGGATGTGGTAAAACAAACTGTTGGACTCATTGGATAGCTAAAATAGAATATCTAGAAGATAACTTTTCAGACATAAAATACTTTGAAGCTTCAGAACGATATCACTATAATATAACTTCAAACTTTTCTGTAAATATTGGAGCTGCACAAAGACTTGCAGAGCCTTATGGTTACGATCCAATCGATGAATGGTATACTGCCCAAGCATTTCCTAATGCATCAAATCAAGAATATACTGCAGGAACATTTACACAATTAGCTATTGAACAAGGATATTCAATAACTTTTGATGGCCAAGGTGGAGTAGAATATCTTGACCAAGGTGGTAATATAGTTGCCACTAGTAAAGAGGTATGGGAAGCAGTAGTAGTTCCAACTGTTGTTGATGAATTTACACAAAAACAAAGAGAAGCACAGGACGATAAACTTCAACACTCACTTGTAGTTGGTTTTGACTACTATAAATATACAAAAACAAGTTGGATCCACGCATGGGGTAATTTTATGCCATGGCACTATGATGACGGTAGTGAATATAGTTATCATGACTTTAATGAAGGACAATGGCAAGACTTAGGAGTAGGATTAATTTATGGTCACTGGTTTAACAAAAACTTAGGTATATTTTGTGAAGGAACATATAATAGATATTGGAATAGAGAATGGCACGGCTTTAGTGTCGGTGTAAATTATAGAGTATTTTAGAGGAGTAAATAAAATGGCAAAGGAATTAAACGAAGATACTGGAGTAACGGTCAGTATAAAAACACTAGGTGGAATAGCTGCATTGATAGCTACTATTGTAGGTATGTGGTTTGCATTGCAAGCAGATATACAAGAAGCTAAAGAACTACCAGTTCCTCCACCACCCGCAATCACAAGAATGGAATTTGATATGAAAGACCAGCTGGTTAGACAAACTATAATGACAACTCAAGAAGACGTAAAGGAAATTAAAGAAAAACTCGATAAGTTGGAAGACAAAATCGACAAACTTAGATAAGGAGAATTGTCATGAAAAAAGATTATACATGGATTAAAATGATGGCAGGTTACATATTAATATTATTATTAATGATAATCTCAAGTACGGCCAACGGCCAGTCTCCATGTGGCAATGATGAGTTATGTGTGGTGCAATTCAACGCAGGATTTAATGCTGCAAATAAAGTAGAATGGATTGGTCAATTAAATGAAGTTGAAACAACATTTATAGACATAGGCGTAGATACAAAAGCTGCAGGAAAATATAAAATTGTTGTAATTCCTACAATATTAATATTTAATGGTTCTGAAGAAGTTGGTAGGTTTCAAGCAAATATTATGATGCAAATGGAATCAAAACAAAAAGAAATACAGAGTAAAATTGACGAAATTATTATGGAGTCATTCTAATGATTAAATTACTCGATATATTATCTGAAATAGATTATCACTCTAAACTTTCTAAAGCCCACAAACCTGACTATGAGCAATTAGGTACTTCTGAATTTATACCGTTTGCTGAAACAACAGATGAAGCAGCAACACCTGAAAATGCTCCAGGATATTTTAAAGGCCTTTCAAAGAAAGAAAAAGAAGAAAGACAAAGGGTAATAGCTAAAAGAAGTAAAATGGATGATGACGATCCAGATGCATATAAAGCATTTAGAACAGATACAGGCAAAAAAACAAAACCTTCTTCACATACAGCCAAGTTTAAAAAAATGTTTGGAGAATCTGGTTGGAAAGCTTTACAAGAAGTTTGGGAAGAAACAAAAACATTAAAAGAAGCTCCTGCAGATAAGGCATTAAAAAATAAAGCAAAAAAGACAGGTATACCTACAGGAATATTAAGACAGGTGTACAATAGAGGACTGGCAGCATGGAAAACAGGTCACACACCAGGTGCACCACAAGCAGCATGGGGAATGGCTAGAGTAAACAGTTTTGCAACAAAGGGTAAAGGAACATGGGGAAAAGCTGATAAAGACCTAGCATCTAAAGCAAGAAAGGCTAAGAAAAAGTGATTAAACTCATAGACATATTAAATGAAGGTGTATACGATCCTGGAATATTTAAAGCAATATTTACAGCAGGTGGTCCTGGTAGTGGTAAGTCTTATGTAGCATCAACCTTATTTGGTATGCCTGAAAAAATGCCATTTGTTTCAGCTAAAGGATTAAAATCAGTAAATAGCGACAAATATTTTGAAACATATTTAAACATGTCTGGCCTAAGTTCAGATATTGCAAAACTATCTCCTGCAGAGTTTGATAAAGCAATGGAGCTAAGAAAAAAGAGTAAGAGTGCAAGAGATTCAGCTCTTAAAAACTATATAAATGGCAGACTTGGAATACTAATTGACGGAACAGGAAAAGATTACGGCAATATATCAAAACAAAAGCAAAGGTTAGAAGCTGTAGGATACGATTGTTTTATGGTATTTGTAAATACAGATCTAGACGTTGCATTGGATAGGAATATGACTAGACCTAGAAAATTACCATCAGAATTGGTAAAATCTTCTTGGCAAGCTGTACAAAATAATATGGGTAAATTCCAAGGACTGTTTGGAGCAGGCAACATGCTAATTGTTGATAATAGTGAATATAAAGAATTTCCAAATGTTGTTAAAAAAGGTGCAAATAGATTTATAAATAAACCAGTTCAAAATCCTGTAGCAAAGGCTTGGATTAAAAAAGAACTAGAATTGAGAAAATCAAAATGATAAAATTAAAAACAATATTAAAAGAAGGTTCACCAGGATTTGAAAACAGAAAATTTGGTGATTCATTACCTACTGCAAAAGATATACAACTAGCTTATCAAGCAAAAAAACTAAAAGAAAACGATTCTATAGTAGATCAAGCATTTTTAGATGCCAAAACTGTAAATGAAGACGGACATACAGATGTAGCATCAGCAAAAAGAAAACTTAAACTTTCTATTGAAGACGCTACTCAAACTCTAGAAAAATTAGAGTCAATGAAATCTGAAGACTCATTACCTAGTTGGTGGATGGATAAAGTAACATTAGCATCAAACTATCTTAATACTTCAAGAGATTATTTACTTAATCCAGATAAGGCAAAAAATGATTAAACTGTCAGAAATATTAACATTAGATACTCTTACATTTTCTACTGATATTCCCAAGAAGCATCAGGATAAGATGAATAATAACACTGGAACGTTTAAAGACCTGGATGTATCACAATTTAAAGCTAGTCCGCCTCCAAGAAATAGTTCTGCAATGACTATGAAAGAAATGGTTAGTTTAGATTCATATGTAATGGATAAAGACACTGTAAACAAGGCAGATGATATTCATGCATACTACTCAGATTTTTTTGATTCTGTAGGAGAAAAATATCCTAAAAAAGAAGTAGATGTGCTAATGAATGATACAAAGCCTATTATATATGAATTAAAGTATCATTATAATAGGCCAAGGCCATTTCAAGTTGCAAAAGCCCTAGACTTAAAATTTCATAGTGAACCTCTAAAAACTGCTAAAACACCTTCATATCCATCAGGCCACTCTATACAAGGCGTATTGGTTGGAAAATATCTAGCTGCTCAATATCCTAAATATTCTACAGAAATTATGCAAATCGCTGATGATATATCAAAAAGCAGATTAGCAGCTAATGTTCATTTTCCAAGTGATTCAATATTTGGTGAAAGAATTGCAGTAGCCTTATATTTATATATGATAAACACAGCTGAACTGGGAATGGATAAAATTGGAGAATAACTATGTGGAATATATTTAAAGATAATAATGATTGGAACGAAAAAACTGTTGTAGGTTTTATTGCATTTTTAGTAATGTGTGCAATAATGATCGCAGATCTGGTAACAGGAATAATAGGAACTGATTTAATAATTAATGAGTTTGTATATGACTCATTTACACTTGTAGTTTTAGGATGTTTTGGAATAGCAGGTATAGAAAAGTTTGCAAAGAAATAATATGGAACCAAATAGATTAAAAGAAATAATATCTGAAGAAGTAGAAAGAGTACTTGAACAGGAGTCTGCAAGAATTACATTAGCTGAAGGTGGATTCGATCCATATGTAATTATGAACAAGAGTGGCATAATTACAAATAGAGCCACAAAATTACAGGCAATAGGTTTTGCAAGAAAAAAGACTGGTGTATATGCAATACCAGATAAGCCAAAGGTACTTAAAACTGCTCAAAAACTTATTAAGACGATGTCAGGAGCTAAACTTAAAGATGCAATGTTTGATTTAAGGTTTGAAGGTCTTACTGAAGCTAAAAAAATTAAAATTGGCCAGCAATTCAATGCAGACGGTATTACTTGGAAGGTAATCAAGGTTGGAGCAACACAATCAAGAGCAGAAGCTATCACAAAGTCTGCAAAGAAAAAGCAAGGAACTTATGATAATAAAACTATTAGTAAGTTTGTTGAAGGCAAATTAACTGAAGTAAGAGTTAAAAAAGGCGACATAATTAAAATGCAAGACGGTGAATATGGTGTAGTTAATAAACTTAAGGGTAAAGTAGCCTATATAAAACTTAACTCAAATCCTGGAAGCTTTCATCCAATTGAAGCAGATAGAATTACATACAAAGGTAAACATAAGGGTAAAGACTTATATTCTGAAAATGTAATAACTGAAAAATTAGCAAGAGGGCTGAAGCCTTTATTAGTATTAGGTTCAAAGATCACTAAAAAGGTTGGTGAAGATGTATTAGTTAAACTATCTGACAAGTTTGATAGAATAGATGATGAATATGCTGGTGATATTGCAAGTCATTTAGAT